>Ga0208492_1000210_pt1 | contig 57131 bp, 44 predicted proteins | sample Subbioar_CSW14AB_FD_184820 | JGI IMG/M metagenome (GOLD analysis project Ga0208492, IMG submission 184820) | Serpentinite rock and fluid subsurface biosphere microbial communities from McLaughlin Reserve, California, USA - CR12Mar_CSW14AB (SPAdes) | ecosystem: Environmental > Terrestrial > Deep... | reverse complement strand
CGTGGAACCAGCGGCGAATCGCGACTCCGCTGAGGACCTGCGCAAAGGAGCCCGCGGGAGCGGGCTTCAATCGAAACGAGCGATAGGGCCCCGGCTTTTCAAGCCGGGGGGAACGGGAATCCATTCGGATCGATCCGAATGAGAAGTGCTCTAACAGAAGATCAAAAGATCAAAAGGCCGTGCGGTCTGCCGATCGACGCGCGAACGATCCGCCGCACTCACAAAGGCTTCGGGCCCTGACGCGGCCGCATCTCGTCGCCGCGGGTGTCAGGATGAGGTCCACACCGTGACGACTGACGTGAGCGAAGCTGCGACGCGAACGCACGGCGAAGCGGTGCGGAGCGGCGCGTTGCGGAGCGGGGGGTGTCGGGGGGAGCAATGGCTCCCCCTGACCTCAAATGTGGGCGAGGACCCAGTCGGCCATCTGGTCGGCGATGTCGTCGCCCACCTTCGGCTCGTTGAGGATCTCGTGGTAGAGGCCGGCGCGCTCCTCGAAGGTCTTGTCGGAGGAGCCGAAGCGGTCGAACACGCTCCGAGCGATCGGCGTCGAGACGACGCGGTCGGAGCCGGCGGCGACCAGGAGAACGGGCATCTTGAGCTGTGGGGCGCGCGCGAGAAGGTCCTTCTGCGCGGCCTGCGTCTCGGTGTACCAGCGCGCCGTAGCGACCTTGTTCACCAGCGGATCGATGTCGTAGAGGCGCGCGATGGCCTGGTCGTGGGTGAGGTCGCTCCCCTGCAGACCGCTCGGCACACCGAGCGTGGGGTAGAGGCGCGAAGCGAGCTCGCCGAGCACCTTCTTCGACTGCGGGACGTCGAGCGCGAGCCCGAAGAACGGTGACGACAGGACGAGGCCGCGAAAGATGCTCGGCCGCGAGAGCGCGTGGGTGGTGATGACGAGGCCGCCGAAGCTGTGGCCGAAGCCGAACAGCGGAAGATCGCGCACGTGCTCGCGCATGACCGCGAGCAAATCGTCGACGTCGTCGTGGAAGTCGGTGAACCGCTCGCAGTGCCCGCGCTCGCCCGCCGACCAACCATGGCCGCGAAGATCGAGCACGCCGGCCGCGACGCCCTTGCGAGCCCACTGCTGCAGCACACGCCGGTAGCGACCGCCGTGCTCGCCGTACCCGTGCACCAGGAGCAGCGCGGCCTTCGCATCCGGCGGGACGGACAGCTGGTACGAGAGCGTCGGGGCGCCCGTGGCGCGCTGGGTGATCGAGCCCTCTTCGTACGCGTAGGGCTGGATCGAGATTCGGGACGATCGGCCCCGGGAGGTGAGGGAATCGCGCGCCTGCATGCGGGCCCCAGTGTATCCCGAAAGGTACCTCGAAAGTGCGAAGCGCGACGCCGGACACGGTCGCGGTCGCGCGAGGGCGAAGAGAAGCGCACACTCGAGCGTTCCCGGTCATGCCCAGCTCCGCCGGGTTCCCCTCCGTGTCCGCCTCCGCCCCCTCCCCGCGACGCTCCAGCTTTGGTTGGGCCCTCCTGACCGCACCTCGCGCCCGACGGGGCGCCGCGGTGCGCTGGCTCGCGTGGATCGGCGTGATTCTCGTGCTCGCCCTGGCTTTACCCGCGGTGCGCTACGCCCGAGCGACGGCCTTGCTCCTCGGGCTGTCGGGGACGTCTCCCGGCTGGGCGCCGCTCGTAGAGAGCGACTTCTCGATCGAGAGCCTGGAGCTCCCCGCCGAGGTGAGCGGGGGCTCGAGCATCCGCGCGCGCGTGTATCGCCCGGCCTCTGCCTTCGGGCGTCCGCGGGGCTTGGTGCTCGCACACGGAGTACACTGGCTCGGGATCGACGAGCCCCGGTTGGTGGGGCTCGCACGCGCGTTCGCACGCGCTGGTCTGGTGGTGCTCACACCGGAGCTGGGGCCCCTCGCGGACTATCGCGTCGACTCCGAAGGGAACCTCGACACCTTGCGTGCGTCCGTGCACTGGCTCGCGCGCGAGCCGAACCTCGCACCCGGCGGTGTGGGCTTGCTCGGAGTGAGCTTCGCGGGTGGGCTCGCGCTGCGGGTCGCGTCCGAGGCTCCGGTCTCCGACGAGCTCGCGTTCGTCGGCTCGATCGGTGGTCACCACGACATGCCGCGGGTCGCACGGTTCTTCGTGACCGATCGCATCGCGACGCCCGACGGCGAGATCGAGTGGCAGGCGCACGACTACGGACTCGCCGTGCTCGTCTACAACGCGCCAGAGCGGTTCGTCTCCGCGGAGGACGCACCGATCCTCCGCCGCGCGGTCCGCGCCTTCCTCCACGAGAACTACCGTGAGGCCGAGCAGGCGGCGCTCGCGCTCTCGCCTGCGGGGCGCGGAGTGTTCGAACGGGTGAGCCGTCGCGATCGGCTGGCGCTCGCGGCGACGGTGCTCCGGGAGCTCCCGTCGATGGCCGCCACGATGCAGGTCGCCTCTCCCGCCGGAAGGCTCGCGTCGGTGCGCGTCCCGGTGTTCCTGCTCCACGGCGCGCACGACAACGTGGTGCCCCCGTCGGAGTCGCTCTTCTCGGCGCGCGAGGCGAAGAACAGCCGCAGCGTGCACGTGTTGGTCTCCAACAAGATCGGTCACGCCGAAATGGGTAAGCAGGAGAGCAAGCTCGAGGAGCTTCGCCTGCTCCACTTCATGGCGGAGCTGCTCGGCGCGTGAGCCTCTTGCCGACCGCGCACGCCCACGCGAAGACAGCCGGCCCCCATGCCCGCCCTCAGCGCGCAACATCTCGAAAAGCACTTCGGCCCGCAGGTCGTGCTCGAGGACGTCTCCTTCGCGCTCGCACGTGGTGAGAAGGTCGGCCTCATCGGCGCCAACGGCACCGGCAAGTCCACGTTCGCGAAGATCCTCGCCGGGGTCGAGACCGCCGACGGCGGGACCCTCGCGGTCCGCCGGGGGCTGGTCGTGTCATACCTCGCGCAGGAGCCGGAGCTCGATCCGAACGCGTCCGCCCGCACCGTCGTCGAAGAGGGTCTCGCCGCATGGCGTTCCGCGGTCGCTCGGCACCACGAGGTGAGCGCGCTCATCGCCGTCGAGGCGACCGACGCGCTCCTCGCCGAGCAGGCCGAGCTGGACCACCACATCGAGCTGCTCGGTGGGTGGGAGCGCAGCCACGTGGTCGAGGACATGCTCGATCGGCTGGGCGTCACCGAGATCGACCGGGCGACGGGCCAGCGCAGCGGCGGCGAGCGTCGCCGCATCGCGCTCGCGCGGCTGCTGGTGCAGCGCCCCGACGTGGCGGTCCTCGACGAGCCGACCAACCACCTCGACGCCGACACGGCGGGATGGCTCGAGGAGCACCTCGCGCGCGAGTTCCCAGGCGCGATCATCCTCGTCACCCACGATCGCTACTTCCTCGAAGCCGTCGTCACGCGCATCGTGGAGCTCGATCGCGGCCGGCTGTACTCGTACGAGGGCAGCTACTCGGTGTACCTCGAGCGCAAGGCCGAGCAGCTCGCGCACGAGGAGCGCGCCGAACGCAATCGGCAGAACATCCTCCGGCGCGAACGCGACTGGCTCTCGCGCGGCCCCGCGGCCCGCACCACCAAGCAGAAGGCACGCATCCAGCGCGCCGAGGCGCTCGAGGCGGAGACCCCGGCGAACATCGGCCGCGGCGCCAAGGTCGATCTCGTCGCGAGTGCGACGGCCCTCGGCAAGACCATCCTCGAGTGCCGAGGCGTCGAGATCGGCATCGCCGGTCGGGTGCTCACCGAGCCCTTCGACCTGTTCGTCACGACCGGAGAGCGCATCGGCATCGTCGGCCCCAACGGCGTCGGCAAGACCACTTTCCTCCGCGCCATCATGACCGCTGCGGGCGCCGAGACCGAGCCGGTGCGCCCCATGCGCGGCGAGCTCGTCATCGGCAAGAACACCAAGATCGCCTACCTCGATCAGGCGCGCGCAGGCCTCGACGACTCGGTGTCCATCTTCGATGACGTGCGCGGACCGCTCGGCGGTCCGAACGTCACCATCGGCAAAGAGACGATGGACCTCCGCACCTACCTCGAGGGGTTCCTCTTCGATTCGAGCAAACAGCGGCAGAAGGTGGGCTCGCTGTCCGGTGGAGAGCGTGCGCGCGTCGCGCTCGCGAAGATGCTCAAGAGCGGGGCCAACCTCCTCGTGTTCGACGAGCCGACCAACGACCTCGATCTGCCCACGCTCGCCGCGCTCGAGGACATGCTGCTCGACTGGGTCGGCTGCACGATCGTCGTCACGCACGATCGAGCCTTCCTCGATCGGGTAGCGACGTCGGTGCTCGCGTTCGAGCGGAGGCCCGAGGCGCCCGCGCACGTGGAGAAGCACGGCGGCGGCTGGTCGGACTACGTCGCGCACAAGGAGGAGCTGCGCGCGAAGGAGGCCGAGGAGGCCGTCCGCGCGAAGGAGAGCGCGCGACCGAAAGAGGAGCCCGCCAAGAAGAAGAAGGGCCTCAGCTGGGCCGAGCAGAAGGAGCTCGACGGCATGCTCGATCGGATCGACGCCGCGGAGACCGCGGTCAAACGGCTCGAGACCGAGCTCGCCGACCCGACGCTCTACGCGTCGCGCGCCGCCGACGTGCCGCGCCTGACCCAGGAGCTCGACGCCGCCCGCACCGCTGCGCACCAGCTCATCGCCCGCTGGGAAGAGCTCGAGGCCAAGAAGGACGCGTGATCAACGGCGCGACCGCGGCGGCACGTCGTCGTCGGTGGCGCGCGCCGCGGGAAACCTCGACCAAGACGCACGCAGCGGCGCGGCTGCGGGGAGTCGCGAGGAGCGCGGCGGGCGGAGCATGGACACGATGCGCTCGACGGTGCGCAGCACCGCTCGATAGGCCTCGAGCTCGTCGTGCTCGTCGGCCCATCCACGAGTGAGGGCGACGGGGTCGTCGACGGGCTCGTGTTGGTGGGAGGTCGACCGAGGCAGGAACCGCTCCCAGTCCTCGCGCTCGCCCCCGACGGTGACGAAGAGGTCGGCCCAGGTGAGGTCGTCGACCGTGACCGCCCGTGGGTTGAGGAGCTCGGTCGCGTACCCCGAGTGGCGGAGCACACGCAACGCGCGCGCGTCGTAGGGAATGGGTGCGAGCGCGGCTGCGCGCACCTCGGCCTCGTCGGCGAGCATGGCGCGCCCGACCGCGTCGAGCATCGCGAGCCTCGCGCTGTCGGAGCGGCCGAGGAGCAGCACCCGGCGGCGGCGCTCGCCCGGTCCGGCCTGGAGGGGATAGCTGCTCGTCGGTGGGCGGGTGCTCTGGCGGCGCAGGGCGGGCGCAGTTCCGCGGAGATCGGCGACGTCGATCTTGAGGAACTCGCCGACGCGGGCGACGAGGTCATCGGCCACCGGGCTTCCGTCGTCGAGGCCAACCAACATCGCGCGGAGGAAACACCGCGAAGCCTCGAGAGCCCCTTCGTCGCCCCCGCGTGAACGCAGGCGCGCCTCGGCGCGGTCCATGAGCTCGCGACGGGTGAGCACGGAGCGCAGCATAGCGCGCTTCCCTCTTCCCGCCCGGCCCGGAACGAGCCATCCACCCCGGCAGGAGCAGAGTCATGGAATTCCTCATCCCGACCCGCACCGCACGACCCGCTGACGACCCGATTTTTGCCCTCAACGCCGAGGCGAACGCCCGGAAGGCCAAAGGCGAGTCGGTGGTCAACGCCACCGTGGGAGCGCTACTCGACGACGCGGGCAAGCTCGCCGTGCTTCCCACGGTGATCGACGCCCTCCGCGAGGTCTCGCCGGCCCAAGCGGCGGGGTACGCGCCCCTCGCAGGACCGCAAGCGTTCCTCCAGGCGGTCATCGCCGACCTGCTCGGGGGCACCCCGCTCGCCGAGCACGCGATCGCGGTCGCCACCCCGGGTGGCACCGGCGCGCTCCGGCACGCGGTCGCCAACTTCCTCGAGCCGGGGCAGGCGCTGCTCACGTCTTCGTTCTACTGGGGCCCCTACAAGACCATCGCCGACGAGAACGATCGGAAGGTCGCGACCTTCCCGATGTTCAAGTGGAACGGCGCCGAGGGCGAGCTCGACGTGGCCGCGTTCGATGCAGGGCTCAAGAAGGTCGCCGCCGAACAGGGTCGCGCGCTCGTGTTCCTCAACGACCCCTGTCAGAACCCGACGGGGTACTCGATGCGACCGGCCGAGTGGGCCGCGCTGCGCGAGAGCGTCGAGGCGACGGCCGCGAAGGTCCCGGTGACGCTGCTGGTCGACGTTGCATATTGGCTCTATGGATCGGGCGATCCGCGGGCGTTCCTCCAGCACCTGTTGCCGCTCGCGGGCAAGGCGGCGCTCGCGTTCGCGTGGTCGGCCTCCAAGTCGTTCACCCAGTACGGCGCACGCGTCGGCGCGCTCATCGTCGCGGATCCGGACGCGTCCCGTCGCAAGCGTGCGCTCGACGCGCTCACGTTCTCCTGCCGTGGCACGTGGTCCAACTGCAACCACCTCGGGCTCCTGGCCATCACCAAGCTGCTCACCGACCCCGGGCTCCGCGCCAAGGTCGACGGCGAGCGCGACGGCCTCAAGGCGCTGCTCGACGGCCGCGTGCGCGCGTTCAATGCGAGCGCGGCGGGCAAGGGCCTGCGCTATCCCCGCTACGACGGTGGGTTCTTCACCACCGTGGTGGCCCCGCCCGGCGTCGACGTAGCGCGCGCTGCGGCGGCGCTTCGTGAGCGCGGCGTGTTCGTCGTCCCGCAAGGCGATGGCCTGCGCGTGGCGCTCTGCTCCGTCGCCGAGCGCGACGTCCCCCGTCTCGTCACCGAGCTGGTCACCGCGCTAGCAGTCTAGGCCCTGCGTAGTCGCGCCGCGCCCGGCGGGAGCATGTTCCGCAGGTACGTTGCTCGCAAGCGCTGGGTGCCATGCGGGTCGGTGTACTCGGATCTGCGTTGGTCGTGCTCGCGTGCACGACCGCGGGCTGTGAGGAGTCGCGGCCGGTCGATCCAGAAGCTCGGTTGCGCGAGGGGGCGAACGAATCGGCGCTCGTCCCGCCCATCGCGCTCGACGAGCTGATCGGCGCGATGGCCGGAGTGTCGCGGGACGCGGCGCCGAGCGTGCTCGAGCGCTGGCTGCGCGACGCGAAGGCTCCCCTGCTCGCCGCCTGGCCGCGCACACCGGAGGGCGCCCTCGATCTGTCGCACCCTCCCGTCAAGGTCGCGAGCGTCGAAGCGTCGATCGGGCCCGGATCGCGATCGCGATGCGGCGAGGTGGTGGTCGAGCTCGCCGGCCCGGTCGCTCCGAGGCTGCGGGCGCACCTCGCGATCCCGAAGAGCGCGCCCCAGTGTCGTGGGATCACGCGGGAGAGCCGCCGCACCGGCGTGGACGCGATGCCGCTCCTCGACGTAGCGATCGCTTACGCGCGCGTGCCCGCGGGCCTTTCGCTCCCGATCTCCACCCAGTGAGGACGCAAAATCCGGTGCGCGCGCAACTGGAGGCGTTCCCCGGACGAACGCCGGCATGCACGTGCTAGACGCAATCGGCGCGGCCGGAATCCTCCGCGCGCGCGCCCTCCCGATGTCCGCGCCTCTCGACCATTCCCCCAAGCCTGCCGGCGAGACCGAGCTCGACGAGGTGCTCCGCACTCGCTTCCAGCTCGCGGCGTTCCGGCCGTGGCAGCGCGAGGCCATCGACGCCCTGCTCGGCTCACCGGGCAAGGTCCTCGTGGTCGCCCCCACCGGTGGCGGCAAGTCGTTGACCTATCAACTTCCGGCCACCGTGCTGCCGGGAGTCACGCTGGTGATCTCGCCGCTGGTCGCCCTGATGGAGGACCAGGTTCGCGCGCTCTCGAGCCGCGGCATTCGCGCAGCCTTCCTCGCGTCCACGCTCGACCTCGAGGAGCGCCGCGCGCGCATCCGCGAGGTGCAAGAGGGCCGGCTCAAGCTGCTCTACTGCGCGCCCGAGCGCCTCGCGTCGGAGTGGTTCCTCGACTTCCTCGCCCACTGCGACGTGAGCATGGTCGCGATCGACGAGGCGCACTGCATCTCGCAGTGGGGTCACGACTTCCGGCCCGACTACCTGCGCATCGGCGAGGTGCTGCGCCGCCTGCAGCCGGCGAAGGTGCTCGCGTGCACCGCCACCGCGACCCCGCGGGTGCGCGACGAGATTCGGGCGCGGCTCGGGCTCGAGGGCGCACACGAGGTGCTCCGCGGGTTCGCCCGACCGAACCTCCACCTCGAGGCTCGGTCCGTCGACGGCCCACGCGAGGCCAAGGCCGCCGTGCAGGCCGAGCTCGAACGCGCGCTCGGCACTCCCCAGGCACCCAAGGGTGCCTCCATCGTCTATTGCGCGACCCGCAAGGCCACCGAGCAGATGGCCGCCGATCTGCAGCGTGCCGGCTGGAACGCGGCCGCGTATCACGCCGGCCTCGACGCCGACGTGCGCGCGCAGGTCAACGCACGGTTCGCCACCGGAGACCTCGCCGTCGTCGCCGCGACGAACGCGTTCGGCATGGGCATCGACCGCTCCGACGTGCGGGTGGTGGTGCACGCGCAACCGCCCGCTTCGCTCGAGGCCTATTACCAGGAGGTCGGCCGCGCGGGCCGCGACGGCGACGAGTCGTGGGGCCTCTTGCTCTGCAGCTCGAGCGACGTGCAGCTGCGACGTCGCATGTGCGATCTGGGTTCGGATGGACCAGCCACCCCCGAGGCCTCGGCGCGGGCATGGGGGTTGTTTCGCGAGCTGCTCCGGTACCTCGACGCCCGCACCTGCCGACACGACTTCATCCTTCGTTACTTCGGCGACGAGCGAGAGATCCTCGGCGGCTGCGGTCACTGCGACGTGTGCGTGGGCCTCGACGAGGAGGGCGAGCTCGAGGACCTCGGCGAAGAAGCCCAGGCCGAGGTGAAGAAGGCGCTCGCGGGCGTGGCGCGGGTCAAACAGCGCGCGGGCATGGTCGCGATCGCGGAGATGCTCCGCGGCGACCGCAACGCGCGCGTCGAAAAGTTCGGCTTCGATCAACTCACCACGTTCGGGCTCCTCTCCCACCGGTCGCAGACGTGGGTGCTGTCGCTCTTGCGCGCGCTCCTCGCTGCGGGCTGGATCGATCTCACCCCGACCGAGCACCCCGTCCCGTACGTCACGGAGGTCGGGTGGAAGGTCATGACCGGGAACGGCCCGATCCGCCTGCGCCTGCCGACCGAGGCGGTGAAACAGAAGCGCCCTCGCCGAGAGCGAGCGGCCAGGGCCGGCCGTGCGGAGGCGCGTCCCGCCGGCGAAGCCCTGGTCGGGGAGGCAGGAACCTTGTTCGAGGCGCTGCGCGCCTGCCGCGCGGAGCTCGCGAAAACCCGCAGGGTCCCGCCCTACGTGGTGGCGCACGACACCACCCTGGTCGCCATCGCGCAGCAGAAACCCTGCTCCGAAACGGAGCTGCTCGCCGTCCCCGGAATGGGCCCCTTCCGGGTCGAGACCTACGGCGAGTCCCTGCTCGAAGTCGTGCGGCGGCACCAGTCGCACTGACGCATCGCCCGTCTGTGACCCGGCTGTTCGGGGCGTGTGTGGTACGTTCTGGGCATGCACGAGGCGACGCTGGCAGCGATCCTCGACGTGGCGGACGAGGGGTTCATCGTGTTCGACCGCGAGCACCGATGCACGCTCGTCGGCCGACGCCTGGGAGAAATCTTCGGAGTCGAGCGCAGCGCGTTGGTCTCCGGACCCGAGGCCGATGTCCTCGCGCTCCTGGCCTCGGCCTGCGAGGAGCCCGAGACCTTCACGGCCCACGTCGAGCGAGCGCACACCGAGGACCAGTCGTTCGAGCTCGAGCTCAAGCGACCGACCCTGCGGATCACCCACTTCCGCACCCACCTGACCGAGGGCGGATGGATCGGCGTCGTCCGCGACGTCACCCGCGAGCGCTCGGCCGAGCGTCGCTCCCATCAGCTGTTGCAGCGCCTCGAGCAGATCACCTCGACCGACGCGCTCACCCAACTCCCGAACCGACGCCGCTTCGGCGAGGAGCTCGACCGCGAGCATGGCCGCGCGGCGCGCGCCTGGGACAGCTACTCGGTGTTGCGCATCGACGTCGACGGCCTCGCCGTGCTCAACGAGGAGCTCGGACAAGCACGCGGCGACGAGGTGCTCGAGTACGTCGCCGATCGGTTGCGCGAAGGACGTCGCGAATACGACGTCCTGGCTCGTTGGGGCGGCGACGAGTTCGCGTTGCTCATCCCAGGTGCCGACGCGCACGGCTCGCGTGTAGTGGCGCAGCGCATGGCCGCGGCCGTGGCGCGCGAACCGATCGACTTCGGCGAGAAGCGGGTGGTCACGGTGACGATCGGCGCGGCGGTGTGGATTCCGCCGTCCGGTGAGTCCGGCGCCGACGTGATGGAGCGCGCAGCGGCCGCGCTGGCGACCGCGCAGGCCCGCGGCGACAACGAGCTCGAGATCGACGTCCAGCAGCGCGAGCCGAGCAAGTCGACGCCCCCGAAGCCGAAGTCGTCTCCTCCGAGGCCGTGATCACGGCCTGATCACGGCGGGGAGCAGGAGCCGGACTTGCAGACCTGCAAGATCGCACAACTCTCGCGTCGGTGGTGGTGGACGGCCGCCCCGGCCAAGCATGCGATCGCCGCCCCGGCGCCAAGCCGAAACAGGCGAGTCACAACCAGACCGCGGTCGACGCGATCAACGCCGGTGACCTCGAGACAGCCATTTGGAGGCTGGGCTTGCGGTGGCTGGCGGTGGTGGCTCGCAGGCGATGTTGCTCCATGCGCAGATCCCGGAGAAGCGTGGCAAGAAGGCAGGTGCGCGCGAGATCTACCGACAGGTCCCTCGGGAAGGACCCGATGATGCCGCCGCCCTGGCGGGCTTGAAACGCCGTGGTGGCTGAGCGACGCAATGGCTACGCTCGGTTGCGCACCCGAGCTGTCGAAAGTATCCGCCGCGAACAGGCAACCCGCGACAACTCCCGGTCGACCCATCTCCGATGTCCATGCGCGCCTTGCTCCCGCTCACCCTCGCAGTCTCGTTGGCGACCGCTCCCGCAGTGGCCGGTCCCGCGCCCAAAGGCACGCCGAAGGGCGCACCGGCGGGCTACGAGGCCAAGTTCCGCGCCGTCGTCGAAGCCGAGGCGAGCGAGGAATACGAGAAGGCCTTGAGCCTCCTCGACGAGATCCCGCTCGAGAAGCACAACGTCTACACGCGTCTCAGGCGAGCCACGCTGCTCGTGAGGCTGGGTCGGTTCATCGAAGCCGAGGACATGCTGTCGGCCTTGATGAAGGACCCGAAGGCTGACGCGATTCGTGCGACGATCGAAGGCGACCTTGACGATCTGCGCGCCCGCATGCCGAAGCTGACCGTGCGCCTCTCGGCGACCAGCAAGGCCGACGCGTGGGTCACCGTGGACGACAAACCGGTAGGTCCCCCGGTTACCATCCCGTTGGACCCCGGCACCCACGTGGTCGTGGCCAAGCGGAACGACGTGGAGGTGTTCCGACAGAAGGTCACACTGCAAGACAGTCAGTCCCTCGAGGTCGAGATCGACACTTCCATCGCGCCGACCGTCGGCAGCGTGTCGGCGGCGAAGCCGGCCGCGGCGCCGGCCCTCGCGTCGGTGCCCATACGAGATGCTGCGCCGAAACCAACTACGAGCCGGCTCAGCGCCACTCCCTTCTTCGTCGTCGGCGGCGTCCTGGGCGTCGGCTCGGTCATCTCTTTCGTGCTCGCCAATGGCGCGCAGGTCGCTCTCGAATCGAACTGTGCCGTGCAGGCAACGCCACGATGCGACAAGGATTCCGCGGGCGTGTCGCTGATGCGGACCTGGGAGACGATCGGCTGGATCTCGGGCGGCATCTCCCTCGCGTCCATCGGCGTCGGCATCGTGGTTCTCGGAACGCGAACCTCGGACAGCGCGAAGACGACCGCCGTCGCTACGCCGCTGGTCGGACCGACGATGGGGCTCTCATTGGGAGGGACGTTCTGATCATGCGCCCATCGACACGGCTCCGCCATGCGGCGAGCCTTGCGGCGTTCTGTCTCGTCGCCGCCGGTTGTTTTCGCGACGACTACCCCTCGGGCTGTGAGCTCGGTACCGTTCCGTGCCTCAGGAACGGCGGCGATTCCAGTGCCGCGGAGAGCGGTGACGACACCAGCGATAGCGGTTCGATCATCGATGAGGGGCTCGACGCGTTCGACTCCCCGCAGGCTGAAACGATGGTCGACGGCGCTGGAGAAACGGACGACGCGACCGTATGTGCGGCCGAGGAGCGGCGCTGCAGCAGCACCGGCAAGGCCGTGGAGATCTGCAACACGGCTCGTACGGGGTTCATCGTTGAAGCGACGTGCGAAATCGGCTGCACTGCCGCAGCCTCATGCTTGCAAGTGCGCCACGTCTCGGCTGGTGTTGCGGTTTCGTGCGCTGTGCTGTCTGATGGCGGACTTCGCTGCTGGGGCTACGACTCGGGCAACTTGGGGATGGGTCCGGTGGGCGCGTATCCCAAACCGATCCCGATTGCCGGAGTTTCCGGCGCTGTCGATGTGGCAAACAATGGCGACTTCATCTGTGCACGCATCGAAGATGGTACTGCCCGCTGCTGGGGCAATAACGACAGCGGTCAGCTCGGCGATGGCACGACGACTGCTCGCGCGTCACCCAAACCTGTTTCGGGTCTCTCGTCGATCGTCCAGATCAGCGTTGGCCTCTTCCACGGCTGCGCACAATTGGATGATGGGTCACTTCGCTGTTGGGGCGACAATGACAGGGGCCAGGTCGGCGACGGGTCGTCCTCGCGCCGTTTGCTTCCCACACCCGTGCCGCTCGCCAACGTAAAGGAAATCGCCCTCGGAAGTTATCACTCGTGCGCTCGACTTGCCGACACTACTGTGTGGTGCTGGGGTTTGAATATGTATGGGCAACTGGGCGATGGAACCACCACCAATCGTTCCAAGCCCACGAAGGTCGCCGGCCTGAGCGGTGTCGCGCAGATCTCTGCATCATCGCATAGCACCTGCGCCCGCCTGATCGACGGGACAGTGCGATGCTGGGGCGGGAACTCGAAAGGCCAATTGGGTGACGGTACAACTACGGACTCGAGCACTCCGGTGGTCGTGTCGGGAGTGACCGCCGCATCCTCAGTTGTACTTGGAGGCACGTTCGCGTGCGCAGGCGTCCCGTCTGGGCAGGTGTGCTGGGGATCCAACAGCGAGGGGCAACTCGGCGATGGCACAACCGCCCAGCACCTGACACCTGCTGCAGCCGCCACCAGCTTGTCGGGCTCGGGCATCCTTCAGATCGCTCCCGGTGGCTACCACGTACTCGCTCGCGCTTCCGAACGCCTATTCGCGTGGGGCGGAAATACCGTCGGACAACTGGGGACCGGGATGATTACCCCGCGAGAACTCGCGCCGGCGAAGGTCGCGTGGTGAGCAAGGACGCGATCGTCCGTCAGCCGGGTGCGTTGTCGAGATTACCGGATTGACACGCGCCGATCCCGGTGGGCGCTCGTGAGAATCGAGCCGCGAGCGAGGGCGAGCGTTCTCCGACTGCTCACGGAGCCGAGCAGGAGCCGGACTTGCACGCTGGCGTGAGGAAGCCACACTTGTTGCCGCAGTAGCCGCAGTTGTTCGAGTCGGTCTTGGTGTCGGTTTCGCAGCCGTTGGAGGAGACTCCGTCGCAGTCACCGAAGCCGGTCAGGCAGGCCGAGCTGCAGGTTCCCGCCGAGCAGTAGGCAACCGAGTTGGCGGGTGCGGTGCATGCGCCCGTGCAGCTGCCGCAGTGGAGCGGGTCGTTGTTGACGTCGACGCAGGCTCCGCTGCACTCGGTGCTGCCGCCGGTGCACGCGAGCTTGCAGGTGCCAGCGACGCACGACTCCCCCGTCGGACAGACGGTCCCGCAGAGGCCGCAGTTCGTGGCGTCGGTGTTGGTGTTGACGCACGCCGAGCCGCACTTCGTCGTGCCGCCCGTGCACACCAGCTGACAGGTCGACGAGACGCACGACTGACCCGTGGGACAGGCGTTGGAGCACAGGCCGCAATTCGCGGGATCGTTGGTCGTGTCGACGCACGCGCTGCCGCACTTGGTCGCGCCGCCCGTGCACACCAGCTGACAGGCCGACGAGACGCACGACTGACCCGTGGGACAGGCGTTGGAGCACAGGCCGCAGTTCGCGGGATCCTTGGTCGTGTCGACGCACGCGCTGCCGCACTTGGTCGCGCCGCCCGTGCACACCAGCTGACAGGCCGACGAGACGCACGACTGCCCCGCCGGGCACGTGTTGCCGCAGGTGCCGCAGTTCGACGCATCCTTGGTCACGTCGACGCAGGAGCTGCCGCACTTGGTCGTCCCACCCGCGCAGCTGAGGGCGCAGCTGCCCGCCGAGCAGACCTGCCCCGTGAGACACGCGTTGGTGCACCCGCCACAGTTGGCCGGGTCGTTGAGCGTGTCGACGCACGCGATCCCGCACTTGGTCGTCCCGCCCACGCAGCTGAGCCCGCAGACTCCTCCCGAACAGACCAGGCCGGGCGGGCACACGACGCCGCACCCGCCACAGTTCGCCGGGTCCTTGCCGGTGTCGACACAGGAGCTGCCGCACTTGGTCGTCCCACCCGCGCAGCTCAGCGCGCATGCGCTCGCCGAGCAGACCTGGCCGCCCGAGCACACGGTGCCGCACCCGCCGCAGTTCGCCGGGTCCTTGGTGGTGTCGACGCAGGCGGTCCCGCACTTGGTCGTGCCGCCGCTGCACACGAGCTGGCAGGCGCTCGACACGCACGACTGGCCCGTCGGACAGACCGTCCCGCACACGCCGCAGTTCGCGCGGTCCTTGGTCACATCGACGCAGGCGCTGCCGCACTTGGTCGTCCCGCCCACGCAGCTGAGCGCGCACGCGCCGGCCGAGCAGACCTGACCGGTGGGACAGGGCTTGGCGCACCCGCCGCAGTTCGACGGGTTGGTCTGCGTGTCGACGCACAACGCGCCGCACTTGGTGGTTCCGCCTGCACAGCTCAACTGGCAGGTGCCCGCCGAGCACACGAGGCCAGCCGCACAGGGCTTGCCGCAGCCGCCGCAGTTCGCCGGGTTGGTGCTGGTATCGACGCACGTCGTGCCGCATTTCGCGGTGCCGGGTCCGCAGCTGACCTGGCAGGTGCCGAGCACGCAGACCTGGCCCGACGGACAGGCGTTGCCGCAGTCTCCGCAGTTGGCCGCGTTGCTGGCGACGTCGATGCAGGTGGTGCCGCACAGCTTCGTGCCGCCGCCGCACGTCACGCCGCACTTGCCGCCCGAGCAGACCTCGCCGGGCCCACACTTGTTGCCGCACGAGCCACAGTTCGCAGGGTCGACGTCGGCGTCGACGCACGATTTGTCGCACTCGATCGTCCCGCCCTTGCAGAATCCGCTGCAGGAACCGAAGGAGCAGAGCTCACCGTCCGCGCACTTGTTCCCGCACGCGCCGCAGTGAGCGGGGTTGCGCGAAGTGTCGACGCAGAGGTCGCCACACTTGGTGCCGCCCCCCGCACAGCCGCCGCCGCCCCCGTCAGACGTGGCATCGACGGGAACCGACGCGTCGCCCGATTCCGCGGCCAGACCCGCCGCATCCAAGCAACCAAGCGAAAGGGCCGACAGCGCCAAGACCGTGACCCAGGCAAGTCGAAGCATCCCGTCCATTGTAGCCTAGAACGCCAGCCTGGAACGCTCGCTCAGGACCCGTGAACGTGCCCTACCCGCCCATCGAACCACCGCCGAGCCGCGTCGAATTTCCCGATCCCCGCCGCGCAGGGCGTCGGGAGATAGTGGCCGTCGGAGTCGATTTTTCGGCGGGCACCCTGCTCTCTGCCTATCGGAAGGGCATCTTTCCGTGGCCGCAGTCGCGGTCGCTCGTACCGTGGTGCAGCCCCGATCCGCGGGCCGTCTTCCCTTTGGAGTCCGAACCGCACTGGTCACGGAGCCTGCGTCGAACCCTCCGCCACCACCCGTGGCGCGTCTCGGTCGACGAGGCGTTCGAGCGCGCCGTACGCGCCTGCGGCGACACGCGCCCCGAAGGTACGTGGATCACGCCCGAGGTCATCGACGGCTACGGCACCCTCCACCGCCTTGGCTGGGCGCACAGCCTCGAGGTGTGGGAGGGCGACGAGCTGGTCGGTGGCATCTACGGCATCGCCATCGGCGGCCTGTTCGCGGGCGAGTCGATGTTCCACACCCGCACCGATGCATCGAAGATCGCGTTCGCGAGCCTGGTCGCGAGGCTGCGGGCCGGAGGTTTCGTGCTCTTCGACGTGCAGGTGATGAACGATCACCTCGCGACCCTCGGCTGTATCGAGATCCGTCGCGCGCAGTACCTCGATCGACTCGCCGAGGCGCTGAAGGTCGACGCGCGGTTCTAGGGAGTCGTCATTGACGACTGACGACTCTCAGGGGCAGACCAGCGGATCGGGCGTGCCGGTCGGCTGCGCACCCTCGGCGACGCTGACCAGGTCGGCCGTGGCGCTCGCGGTCCATGTGTCCTTGCTGATCTCGATGCGCGGGTACGCGCCGGAGAGCTTGGAGACCAGGGTGCCGCGGCCGGGGAACGGCGTCGCGGTGTAGTCGAACAGCGCGAGGAACATGTTGTGACCACCGTCGATGGTGGTGCCGAAGTTCACCGCCTTGAGCGACGGGATGGTCTGGATGTTGGTGGCGACGCACGGCGCATCGTCGAGCGTGAGAAACGGGGTGGTGTTGCTGATGGGATCGGCGCTGTCGAACAGGCCGAGGAGCATGGGGCCGTCCCCGTGAATGGTCGGGTTCGTCGTGGCCACCGTCTTCAGCTCGCTGCCGATGCCGACCGAGACGGTGAGCCGACGCCACGGCCGCAGCTCGACGGTGACCTTCTGCGTGGTGCCGACGCTGAGCTTCATCTTCGGGTAGACGAGGCCGCGGTCTTTGACCTCGGGGACGAGAACGAAGTCTCCGGGGAGCGTGCTCTTGCTCCCGCTGCCGCGATCGACCTTCAGGTTGTCTTCGAAGATCGAGATGACGTTGTAGAGCCCGGCCGGGGCGCTGCCGACGATGGTCGTGGGCAGGTCCTTGTCGACATCGACCTCTCCGCCGACGTCGGTGTCGGGCGGGTACGTGATGACGGCCTTCGGCGTGAGCGCCGGGCCGGGGCCGATGGCGATGTCCTTGTCGTACAGCGCGACGAACACCTTGCCCTTGCCGTCGAGGCCGAGCCCGACGGCGCCGCTCGCCGCGTTGTACGGCGGGTGCTCGGGTCGCGCGAGCTTCACCTCGATGCAGAACTTCGCCTTGCCCTCCTCGGGCGCGCACTTGTCGGGCACGACGTCGACGGCGGTGTCGGAGGAGGCTTCCGAGCTCGCGGTGTCGGAGCCGGAAGCCGTGTCGTCGACGAGCGCGTCGGGCGTCTCGGAGACCTCGAAATTGCTCGAGGAGCACGCGAAGAGGAGCACCGGAAGCGAGAGGAGGACTGCCGCGGGGCGAAGTCGAAGCATGGACCAAAACGTACCACGCAGGGGAAATGCGCAAGGTGCGCCGCCACAACCTTCGTCCACCATCGGAATACGGTTCACCCGCATGATCCGTTCACGCTGCCTCTGTCACGCACCGCGGGCCAAACACGCGTCAACCCGCGGGGTCAGGGCCGAGCCTGTGCCGAGTGCTGCAAGCAGCAGTGCGTTCCGATCACCGCTTCAAGGGGAACGTCGCGACGCCCGATGCGGCGACGCCGCGATAGCTGTTGCGATCGGCGATCCAGTCGTGGCCATCCCACGTGCGGAGGTGCACGCGTGCCTCGCCCGCGTGGGGCTCGAGCTCGACCAGCTGGTAGCCATGCAGATGCTGGGTCCCGCCCCAAGAGGCGCCGGCCGCGAGCTCGATCGAACCGCCGTCGGGTCGAATGCGTGCCGCCCCCTCGCCCTTGTGCAGGTGACCGCGGAACAACACGTCGCACCGCCGATGAATGGCCTCGCGCGCCTCGGCCGCGTCGAAATCGGCGAGGTAGTCCCAGGGATGGTGAACGAGGGCGAGCGAGAGGTCAGCGCGGTCCTGGGCCTCGAGGACCGCGTGGAGTTGCACCCGCCCGAGGAGCAGACGCCCCTTGTCGTCGTCGCTCCACGACACCCACGACGAGCAGAGGCCCGCGACGTGAACGCGGAGCCCGCCGATCTCGAGCGTGCGTGACCACCACGGGAGCTCCTCGCCCCGAGCAACGCCCAGGTCGCGAACGAACGCACGCCACGCGTCGTGACGACGCAGGAGCGGCGCATGCTCGGCAGCGTCGGAGACGATCGCTGCGATCGCGTCCTGACTCTCGGCGCGGAGCAGATCGAGCTGGGTCGCCTGCGCGACGCGCTTGACGGCGCCGCGGTCGACGTCGTGGTTGCCGGGCACCATCAGCAGTCGATCGAGCCCGACGCCGGCCGCGGGGAGCAGCCGCTCGCGGAAGAACTGCGCGGCGAGCACGTATTCCTCGGGAGCGGCACGATCGGCGACGTCGCCGGTGACCGCGATCAGATCGGGCCCGAGCCCGGAGGCGCGGAGCCGCGAGACGTCGTCGGCTAGAGCGCGAAGCACAGGGTCCTGATCCCAGGCGCGTCGACGCGAGAAGTGAAAATCGGACACGTGCAGCACGCGCACGACGCCGGGTTTCGACGTGGGACGCGCGGGCGCAGGCTGCCGATCGCTCTCCGGCCCGTGCGGGAGCGCGAGACGCAAGAGCGCGGTCTTCGGAATGGCCCCGCGACGGAGCGCCGTCGCGTGCTCGCGGATGCCCGCGTCGAGCACCTCCTCGACCTCGCGCGCGTGACGACGTTGCAGGTCGACGAGCGCGCTGGCAGCGTCATCGACCGAGCCGGGGAGGTAGGGGAGCACGCGTGCGAGCTCGCCGTGCCGCGCGAAGACCTCGGCGTCGGACGACGTGGCCAGCGCAGTCGCGGTGCGCACGTACGCCTCGAGCACGGTGCGGGGCTCGCCCGCGGGCCGCTCGCCGGTGAGCAGCTCGACGGCATAGAGGGCGCTCGGGTCGTGCGCCGAAGCCCCCGCGGCGAGCGTGGCGAAGCGCCGGTCGATGCATTGCGCGCATAGGCCGCAGTGCGTGTGGGGACGCGACGCCCGCCCGACGCAGCTGATGGTGCGCGCGAGGTGCGCCGCGCCGCCATCGGCGACGATGCCACGCACGACCTCCGACTTGGTGGTGAGGAGGAACCGGTTGTCGACGGCGAGCGGTCGCCCCACGAGCGCCGCGAGCACCCGGGAGAAGCCGGTGAGCACCCGTGGATCGGTCGCCCGTGCGGGCGCGACGATGCCCGCGGCCGACAACGGCAATCCGAGCGCGACGATGCCGTTCTCGAAGAACCGCACCGCGGAACCCTTGCCGTGCGCGGCCGCGAGGGCAGCCGCGAGCGCCGTCCAGAGAAATCCCTGCGTGCGCGCGTTGCCGTCGCGCACGCGCACGTCGCGGCGGAGGAACACCGGAACGAAGGCACGCGCGCCCTCTTGCACGAGCGCGTTGGCGAGCTCGGCGACGTGGGGCTCGATCTTCGGCGTGGCGCGCTGCGCGAGCAACACGACCTTTCGCCCCTCGCGCACGAGGCGGAGTGCACCAGCGAACGAATCGAGCCCACCGGAGAAGGGCACCACGTCGACCGCACCGCGAAGCTCGGGCAGCTCGCCGGCGCCGTCCAACCAGGCCATCGGCGCGCCATCCCGCGCGGCACGTCGCGGCTGGACCTCGATGCGCCACTCGTCGCCCGAGAGGCTCGCCAACGTTCGCTCGAGCGGCACGAACACCGTCGGGTCGCGGAACATCTCGGGGGCGCGTACGGGCACGACCAGATGGAACTTGCGACGTTGTCCGAGCACGCGACGATCGGGCGCGGGAGCGGCGAGATCGGCGGTCTCGACGTACGCGGCGATCTCCACGAGATCGAGAAAGGCGGGAGGGATGCGCGCGGCGACCTCGGCCCCGAGGCCGGCGATGGACAGCGCGAGATTGGCGCGTGGCGGCGAGAGCCGGAGGACGAGCGGGTCTCCCTCGACCTTCTTGCTCCGTGCGCCGCCGCACAGGACGAAGGTGGTCATGCCGCACCTCCGAGGGCGCGCTCGAGGCTCGAAAGCGCGCCAGGAACGAGGAGGTCGACCTCGCCTCCGTCGAGCGAGAGCCCGCGCGCGGCTTCGCGCACGCGGGCGGACAACCCGGCGCGGAACGCGTCGTCGGCGAGCCGGCCGAGCTGCGACAAGAGCCAGCGCTCGCACAGGCGCGCGAGCATGTCGCGGAGCAAGAGCGGCGCGTGCACGGGTGCAAGAGGCTCGGGCGCGGCGACGAGCGCCTCGATCGCGGCGAGGACCGCGACCTGTCCGATGGGGGACGCGGGCTCGCGGTCGAGCGCCTCGGCGACCGCGGCGACCAACGCGAGGCGGGTGGCGGAGCGGCTCGCGGGCGCGCCGAGCGCACGCAACGTGGCCCGAGCGTCCCCATGGTCGCGCGCGAGCGAGACCAAGGTGCGGGCTGCGCGCAGCAGCGTGGGATCGAGCGCTGCGCCGCGGAGGGACGCGACCTGCAACAGCGCCGCGACGATCGCCTCGGGGGACTCACCGGCGGAGACGCGCGAAAGCACGCGCTCGAGGGCGGCGTTCTTCGGCGACAGGGGCAGCATGGGGCCGCAGGGTACTGGAAGGGTTACTGGAAGAGCGAGCGCTGTGCGGTGGGCCTCGTGAAGGTCGTGGTCTCGACCTCGGTGTCGGGGGCCTCCGGCCCATCCGGGTTGATCGCTTGGAAGCCGAGGCGGCGGCGGTGCGCCTCGAACAGCGCGGAGATCGCCTGCCACCGAGGCCCCTCTCCTCGCATGCGTCGACCGAACGCGGACTCGTTGAGCCTGCCGCCGCGCACCTGCGCGATCGCGTTCTTGACCTTGGAGAGACGAGCCGGGTAGGCCGCCTCGAGGCGCTCGAGGAACACCGGGAGCACCTCGGCCGCGAGGCGCACCGGGAGGAGCGCGACCCCACGCGCCCCCGCTGCGTGCGCCCGCTCGAGGATGTCGACGACCTGGGTATCGTTCAGCCCCGGGATGACCGGCGCGATGTTGACCCCGACCGGAATGCCAGCTTGGGCGAGGAGCCGTACGGTCTCGAAACGCGCGGTAGGGGCGCTCGCATACGGCTCGATGGCGCGGGCCATGTCGTCGTCGGCGAAGGGAATGCTGAGCGTGACGCCGCAGCGCGCCTCGCGAGAGAGCCGCGAGAGCAGCGCGACGTCGCGCCGGACGAGCGCGGACTTCGTGATCACGTGCACGGGGTTCTTGTAGTCGGCACAGACCTCGAGGCAGCGACGCGTGAGCTCGTAGCTGCGCTCGAGGGGTTGGTAACAGTCGGTGTTGCCCGAGAAGGTGATCGACTCGCCGCGCCAACTGCGCTTGTCGAACGAGGCGCGGAGCACCTCGGGCGCGTTGACCCGCACGACGATCTTCCGGTCGAAGTCAGTGCCTGCGCCGAAACCGAGGTACTGGTGCGAGGGGCGCGCGTAACAGTACGCGCACGCGTGCACGCAACCCCGATACGGGTTCACGCTGAAACGCATCGGCACGTCGGGCGAATCGTTCTCGCTCAGCACGGAACGCGCTTGCTCCTCGAACACCTCGAGGTGCGCGGGCGGGGCCTGCTCGTCGTACTCGAGCGTGGTCGACGCGAACCGGTTCTTGGGGTTTTGGACCGGGAGGAGCCTCACTGAACATCTGTATAGCCTCAGGCGCGGCCTCGCGCAAATTCGCGTATGTTTCGGGCCATGTCGTCGAAATGCGTGTTCTGCGCGATCGGCCGGCGTGCAGGTAGCACGCCGGCACTTTCTCCCTCCGAGTCGATCGCGAGCGGCGAGAGCGCCGCCGAGATCGTCGACGAGACCGACGAGACCGTCGCGTTCCTCGACGTGCGACCGCTGTTTCCCGGTCACGTGTTGGTCGTACCGCGCGCGCACCACGTGACGTTGGTCGACCTGCCCGTGCCGCTGCTCCCGAAGCTGTTCGGCGCCGCCCAACGGGTCGCGCGCGCCGTCGAGGAGGCGATGGGGGCGCAGGGCACGTTCGTGGCGATGAACAACAAGGTCAGCCAGAGCGTGCCGCACCTGCACGTGCACGTGGTCCCGCGCACCAAAGGCGACGGTCTCAAAGGGTTCTTCTGGCCGCGTCACGCATACGCGAGCGACGACGAGCGGCGCAGCGTGGCCGAGAGGATCCGGGCTGCCGTCAGAACGTGAAGCCCGCGCTCGCCGTCGCTCGACGCTCGCCGAGGAGCGAGACCTCGGCGCCGAGATCGAACCCACCCAAGGGGCCGAGCGAGAGGCCTAGACCGAGGTTGTAGTGGTAGAGATCGGTGCCGGTCGTGCCCTTCCACCAGATGGGACCGCCGAACGCACGGGCGAGGACGTAGGGTGACACCGGACCGAAGGTCTTGCCGACGACCACGCCGATGCGCGCGTCGGCGGCGGAGAAGCGATCGCGATCGTCCCCTGCGCGGGTGCTGACGAACGAGGCCGCGAGCGAGGCGGTGCCGAGGACGAAGGGGGCGGCTCCCCTGCCCTCGACGAAGCGGTGGCCCACCGCGGCGCCGATCACCGGCCCGGGCAGGACGTCGTAGCGGACGCCGCCGAAATCGAAGCGACCGCCGAGCGCGGAGCCCACCGTGGCCATGACGACGGTTCGATCGGAGACCCGCAGGTCGCCGCTGGCGACGACGGCGTGCTGTCGCATCTCGCCGTCGCCCCCCTCGGAAAAGCGCAGCGTGGTCGCGAAGCCACCCCAGCTGGCACCGACACGCCAGCGCGGCCCACTCTGTGAATACCCGTGCTCGCCGGTGCACGTCGTCGGCAGGCCCGTCGGTCCGACGGGCGGCGCGATGCCTCAGGCCCGAGCATCGCGCGTGTGCACGACCAGGACCCCGAACAGAACCCCGAACAGGACTGGGGCGGCAGCGAGACGCATCGCGGCTCAGATGCAGGTCGACCCGAGAAGGCTACAAGCGGGATGCCTCCGACATCGCGCGCTCACGCAGCGAGAGCTCGGCGACGATGGCCTCGATCGGCGCAGGGCCTCCGAAACGCACGTTCCTCGCCTCGCGCACCCGCAGGGGAACGAGGCGCAACGCCGCGGCGATCTCGTTCAGCCGCCCGACGGCGCGGGCGTGGTCGTCGGTCAGACGTCGCTCTTCGTCACGTTCCTCGGCCAGCCGCTGGCCGGGAGCGGCGCGCACCTTCTCCAGGGCGTCGACGCAACCGCGCCGGATACGTTCGACGTCCCGCGCGTGCTCGACCATGCGCTCGATCTCCTCGCGCACGATCGACAGGGTCGGGTCGCTGCCTGCGGCGCGCCGCGCCAAGCTCGCGGCGATCGACACGCGACCGAACGGCGACGAGCGACGCCGCGCGAGCAACCCGAGCGCGGTGGTGAGCGCCGCGGCGAGGAGCGCGAGCACCGCGACGACGAGTGGGGCACGGGACGGAGGCGCGGGTGGCACCGCGATCGACATCGCGAGATCGCCCTTCAAGCTCGCGCGAAAGTCCTCGACAGTCATCAATCGCGCATGGGCGTGGTCGGCGATTCGAGGCACGAGGCAGGGGGACGCGACCCCTGCGGCGGCGCACGCCGCGCCCGGGGCGTCGGCGGCCTCCAGGACGACGCGCGCACCGTCGACCCGCGCGACCCGGATGCCTCCCGCCTCGAAGTCGAAGAGCTCGCGCGCCGAGAGACGCGTGCCGTCGAAGCTCGTCTCGACGACACCCTCGATCGTCGCGGACGCGCCGGGCGGCAACGCGAGGGCGGTGATGAGGGCGAGCTCGGGCGTCACTTGAGGTACCCCGCGCTCGACCCGCGGAGCAGAACCGCGAGGACCATCGGATCGCCGACCTGCGTCGGACCGGAGACGAGATCGGCGAGCTTCTCGAGACGAACGGCGTCGTCGACGAGGCCCTGCTCGCCGAGCGTCTCCTTGGCTTTGCGCAGGATACCGGCGCGCTCGGTCAAGAGCGTGCGCGCGCCGACGCGGTCGCCGTGCTCGAGCTTGTCGGCAGCGCGCTCGATCGTGTCACCGGCGGCGAACGCCTGCACCGTCGTGGTGACACTCGCGCTGATGGTCTTGGCGCTGTCGGCATCGCTCGCGGCCCACGAGGCCTTCACCGGCAGCTCGAGGGTGACGTTCTTCTTCAGGAGGCGGTCCTTGAAGCGGATCTCGACACTCGCAATCGCTCGTTCGCCGGTGCCCGAGGGGAGCTGCAGCGAGAGGAGCATCGCGTGACGATCGCCGCGCGCGAAGGCGGGAACGAAGAACCGCATGCCGCCCTGGGCGTCGTCCTTGCGGTCCTTGACGATGCCGTCTTTCTTCTGGGCCTGCGCGTCGACGGCGATCTCTTGCGCCCGGATCAACGCAGCAGCGTCGCCGTCGAGGGAGTGCGAACCGTAGATCTTCGTCGCAGCGATGCCTGGCCTCAGGCGAACGCGAATCTCGAGCGCCGAGGCGACCGGGACCAGGCGCGCGTCGAGCTCCTTGGTCAGCGCCGGCGCGATCTGCGCCGGCTCGGCGAGGTAGTAGTAGGCGCCGGCACCTTGATCGGCGATGGACGCGAGCAACGCGCCGTCGAAGTCGGAGCCGATGCCGAAGGTGCTGGTCTGCACGCCTTCCTGGAAGGCTCTCGCGCTGCGGAGAGCGAGAGACTTGGGATTGGTGTCGCCGCCGTTGGCGTGCCCGTCCGAGAGCAACATGACGACCTTCACGGCGTCTTCGGGGGAGCCCTTGGCGTTGGCCTGCGCGTACCCCAGGTCGAGGCCCGACGAGACGTTGGTGCCCCCCTCGGTGACGATCGCCCGGATGGTGTCGATGACCTTGGCGCGACGCGGCCCGATCGCGCCGGTGGGGACGATCACGGACGCATCGCTGGAGAACGTGACGAGCGAGAAGTGGTCGCCGGGTTCGAGCTTCTGCACGAGGGCCTCGGCGGCCTTCTTCGCGTGGTCGATCGAAGCACCGGCCATGGAGCCGCTGACGTCGAGCACCACGTGCACCGACAGCGGGGCGCGGAGCGGCGCGATCTCGCTGCCCTTCATCGCGAGCCTCAGGTGGAGCGGGCCGCCGCCGGGACCGACCGAAGCGCGCTCGAGGTCGATGGCGAAGGCCATCGCGCCGGTCTTGGGCGCGTCGATCGTCGGGGCGTAGCGGGCGCCGAACTCGCCGACGAGATCCTTGCTGCTCGCGGGCAACACGCCGCGGGCGAGCGCCGCATCGAACGACGAGAGCGCCGCGCCGCCGGGACGATAGGTGGTTGCGTACCGCGCGTTCGGATCGAGCACCGGCGTGGGTGCGGGCGCGAGGGGAAGCCCCAGCGGATCGCCCTTCGGGGCTTTGGCGCTCGGCGCGTTGTAGCTCGACCCGGAGCCATCCGAGTCGTACGCGAGGGGCACGCCCGGAGGCGCCATCTTCTTCTTCGCCGCGCCTCCTCCGCCCCCGCCGCCATAGCCCATGCCCGTGCCCGCGCCGTGACCGAACGCGCCCACGGTGCCGAGCCCGAGGTCCTGGGCGGCGACCGCGCTCGCAGCGGCCGTCGGGCTCGGGGTGGGCGCGATCTCCTTGTGGACGTTCCCGGTGCCGCCGGATTTGTCGGCCTGCTCGGTGACGGCCGGAGCCTTCTCGGCGCTCCGGACGCTGCACGCGGTCGATGAGACGAAGACGACGAGACAGATCGCGGCGGTCCCCCGTGCATGTGCACGGGAGCGCGTGAAGAACGGCTCCATGGAGCTCCCTCGTTCCGGAATGTTCCGGAGGTTTGGGGCACCCGCTCGGGACTGACGCGGGCGCCTGCCTGTTGCCCTGTGACCCGGCACGGCCGGGGTCCTTGGGTGGCTTCTCCAGGCACCGACCACCGAACCGCTCGGGAGTTCCCGCCCGAGCGACGCTCTAGCGTGACGTCGCAGGGGGGCAGGCGCATCAGAGTCGAGTCAACAGTCGACAGTCGACAATCGACGGCACCCTGGCGCAGCGTCCTTCCATGCCCCAGGTGCTTGGTTTCTCCGTGCTTCTACCGCTTCGCTCTCCCTCTTCGACGGTCGACTGTCGACTGTCGACTGTCGACTCCCCCCGCTAGGATGCCCCTGATGCCGAACGGCAACCCTCTCCTCGATTCCTCCCTCCCGCTTTCGTTCGACCGCATTCGCCCGGAGCACGTCAGGCCCGCCGCCGAGGCGCTGCTTGCCGAGGCCCGCGAGCGGCTCCGTACGATCTCCGAGACCAAGGAGCGAACCTGGGACGCGACCTTGGGCGCCTTCGACGCGATCACCGAGCGGCTCGACGATGCGATGGGGCTCGTCGGGCACCTCGAGGCGGTCGTCACCGAGCCCGCGCTCCGCGAGGCGTACAACGCCGTGCAACCGCAGCTGTCGGCGTTCTACAGCAGCATCCCGCTCGACGCCGGGCTCTACCACGTCATCAAGGAATACGCGGCGACGGGCGAGGCCAAGGCCCTCACCGGCGCGCGCCGCCGGTACCTCGACAAGACGCTCGCGGATTTCCGGCGGCACGGCGCCGAGCTCGACGAGCAGGGCAAGCAGCGCCTCTCGCAGATCGACGTCGAGCTCACCGACCTGACGCTCAAGTTCTCGCAGAACACGGTCGACGCAACCAACGCGTTCGAGCTGTTGATCGAAGACGAAGCACGGCTCTCGGGTCTCCCCGCGGCCGCCATCGAGGCTGCGCGCGAGAGCGCCGAAAGCGTCGGGAAGAAGGGCTTCCGCTTCACGCTCGCCGCACCGAGCTACGTGCCGGCGATGACGTACCTCGACGACGCGCGCATCCGCGAGCAGCTCTACCGCGCGTTCAACACCCGCTCGACCAGGGAGCCGTGGGACAACCGTCCGCTGCTCCGGCGCGTCCTCGAGCTGCGCCGCGAGCGGGCGAAGCTGCTGGGCTTTCGCGACTTCGCCGATCTGGTCCTCGACGATCGGATGGCCAAGACAGGCGCGGTGGCCCGGAAGTTCGTCGCCACGTTGCGCGAGAAGACCTTGCCGTTCTTCGAACGCGAGAACCGCGAGCTCGTCGCGTTCGCGCAGGTCGAGAAGCTCGAGCCGTGGGACGTGACCTACCAGTCCGAGAAGCTCCGTCGCGCGCTGTATGACTTCGACGAGGAGGCCCTCCGGCCGTACTTCTCGCTCGAACGCGTGCTCGAGGGGTTGTTCGAGGTCGCGCGTCGTCTGTTCGGCGTCTCGGTCGAGCGCGATCCGGCGATCGCGTGGCACCCCGACGTCCGCACGTTCCGGATCGTCGGAGAAGACGGGCGCGAGATCTCCACGTTCTACGTGGACGTGTTCCCGCGCGCGACCAAGCGCGATGGCGCCTGGATGCACGGCCTCGTCACCGCGTGGCGCGGTCGACCGCGCGGCGTCGAGGCGCTCGTCGCGAACCTCACGCCGCCGGTCGGCGACAAGCCGGCGCTCCTCAGCCACCGTGAGGTGGAGACGATGTTCCACGAGTTCGGCCACCTCCTCCACCACGCGCTCGCGAAGGTGCCGCTCCGCGGGCAGGCCGGTACCAACGTCGCGTGGGATTTCGTCGAGCTGCCTTCGCAGATCCTCGAGAACTGGTGCTGGGAGCGGGAGGCCCTCGATCTGTTCGCGCGCCACTACCAGGCCGGCGAGACCATCCCCGACGAGCTCCTCGGCAAGATGAAGCGCGCCCGGACGTTCCGCTCCGCCAACCACATGATGCGCCAACTCGGCTTCGCCGAAGCCGACTTCGCGTTGCACTGCGATCTCGATCCGCAGGATCCGAGCGCCGATCCGTTGGAGCTCGCGCGCGCGATCTTCTCGCGCCACGCGGCGACCATCCTGCCCGCCGACTACGCGATGGTCGCCTCGTTCGGCCACTTGTTCGGCAGCCCCGTCGGCTACGCGGCCGGGTACTACTCGTACAAGTGGGCCGAGGTCCTCGACGCAGACGCGTTCGCCACCTTCAAGGAGCACGGCGTGTTCAGCCGCGACATCGGCGAGCGCTTCAAGCGCGAGATCCTCTCGCGCGGCGACAGCGACGATCCGGCGAACCTCTACCGCGCGTTCGCCGGACGCGACGCGCGACTCGAGCCGCTCCTCGAGCGCTCTGGCCTGGTGAGTAGCTGAGCGGTTCGGTACTGCCGAGGCTGAGAATCGCCGTCGACCGAGCCTGACAGGAGCGGTAGGGTGCGGTCGCCATGACCAGCAAGCTCCTGCTCTGTGCCCTCCCCATCGTGCTCCTCACAGCGTGCGAGAAGAAGCCGGAGTCGACCCCCGCGCCCGCGGTGACCACGAGCGCGGCCCCGAGCATCGCGCCCGCTGCGAACGTGCCGCCCGCCGATGCCGTCGACGACGCGATGCTCGCTGCGTTCAAGCCCGCCTTGCCCGCGAGCTTCGAGTCGAAGGAAAACCCGAGCACCGACGACAAGGTATTGCTCGGACGCACGCTCTACTTCGACACCCGCCTGTCGGCCGCCGGCGACGTCTCGTGCAACAGCTGCCACCAGCTCGACAAGTTCGGCGTCGACGGCGAGAAGACCTCGCCCGGACACAAGAAGCAGCGCGGCAAGCGCAACTCGCCGACCGTGTTCAACGCGGCCGGCCACTTCGTGCAGTTCTGGGACGGACGCGCGAAGGACGTGGAGGAGCAGGCCAAGGGTCCCGTGCTCAACCCGGTCGAGATGGCGATGGAGAACGACAAGGCCGTCGTCGCCGCGCTCTCGAAGGTCAAGTGGTACAAGGACCAGTTCGCCAAGGCGTTCCCCGGCGAGAAGGATCCGATCACCTTCGACAACATGGCCAAGGCCATCGGCGCGTTCGAGCGCAAGCTCGCGACGCCGTCGCGCTGGGACAAATTCCTCGGCGGCGACAAGACCGCGCTGACCAAGGACGAGAAGATCGGCTTCAACACCTTCGTGAAGGCCGGCTGCACGGCGTGTCACATGGGCACGCACCTCGGCGCGGCGATGTACCAGAAGCTCGGAATCGTTCAGCCGTGGAAGGGCGAGGGCGATCTCGGTCGCTTCGAGCACACCAAGGCAGACGCCGACAAGATGTTCTTCAAGGTCCCCACCTTGCGCAACGTCGCGAAGACCGCGCCCTACTACCACGACGGCTCGATCGCGACGCTCGCAGAAGCCGTGTCGTCGATGGCCAAACTGCAGCTCGGCAAGGACCTCTCGGCCGCCGACGTCGCCTCGATCGTGACCTTCCTCGAGGCGTTGACTGGCGAGCCCCCGAAAGACCTCGTCGCCGCGCCCACCCTCCCGAAGTGAAGGAGCGAGATCGAGAATTTGCACCACGGAGGCACGGAGGTGAGGAGGCGAGACCGAGATGGGGTCTGCCGACTCAGGCTGCTACCTCGCGTATGTCGTGATGCCGAAACGGCCACGCCTGCAAGAGCCACCTCGTGTGGTGGCCAACATCGGCAGACCTCTCGCCCTCCGTGTCTCCGTGACTCCGTGGTGAATTTCTCGCTCGTCTCGAGTCGACGCCGACTATTCGAGGCCGAACTCGGCGCGGTTCTTCACCAGCTTGGCGAAGCTCTCCTTGTCGGTCGCCTTCTCGAGGGCGGCTTCGGGCGAGACCTTGCCCTTCTGGACGGCGCGATCGAGCGCTTGATCCATGGTCTGCATGCCGAGGGCCTGCGAGCCCTGCATGATGCTCGGGATCTGGTAGGTCTTTCCCTCCCGGATCATCGAGGACAGCGCCGGTGTGCCGACGAGGATCTCGTGCGCGGCGAGACGTCCCTTGCCGTCGGCGGTCTTGAGCAGCTGCTGGGCGACGATGCCGGCGAGGCTCTCGGCGAGCATGCCGCGGACCTGCGGCTGCTCGTCGGCGGGGAACGCGTTGATGATCCGGTCGATCGTGGCTGGGGCGTTGTTGGTGTGGAGCGTCGCGAACACCAGGACCCCGAAGCTCGCGAGCTGCAACGCCATCTTCATGGTCTCGTTGCTGCGGAGCTCGCCGATGAGGATGACGTCGGGATCCTCGCGCCCGGCGCTGCGAATCGCTGCGGCGAAGCTCGAGGCGTGGGTGCCGATCTCCCGATGGGTGATCTGCGCCTTTTGCGCCTGGTGGACGAACTCGACCGGGTCCTCGATCGTGAGGACGTGGCAGGGCCGGGTCTTGTTGATGTGATCGATCATCGCAGCGAGCGTGGTCGATTTGCCCGACCCGGTCGGGCCGGTGACAAGGACGAGGCCGCTGCGGCGCTCGGCCATCTTCTTGATCGCCTCGGGGCAGTCGAGCTGCTGTAGCGTGAGCACCTTGGTCGGGATGGTGCGGAACACCGCCGCGAGGCCCGTGGTCTTCCAGAAGTAGTTCGCGCGAAAACGCGCGTGGTGCCCGTAGGCGTAGGCGAAGTCGAGGTCGAGCTCGTCGTCGATCTGCTTGCGCTGGTCGGGGGTGACGATCTCGTAGAGCAGCCGCTCGATCTCCTCTTTGGTGACGTCGGCTTTGCGCAGCGGTTGCAGCTCGCCGCGGGCCCGAATGAGCGGCGGCACGCCCACGCCGAGATGGAGATCGCTCCCGCCCTCGCGCAGGAGACCCTCGAAGAGCTCGTCGATCGCAGGCATGTCAGGCCCCCTTCTTCCCGAACATGTTCCCGAGGAGCCCACCGCCCTTGGGAGGCTCGGGCGGGGCCACCGGCTGCCCGCGCACGGCCGACGCGAACGTCTCGGGCGATTCGGCGAACGCCGCTGCGTCGGCTTCGCTGCACTGCCCACCGCGGACGAGCCCTGCGAGCGAGTCGTCGAGGCGGATGATGCCGAGCGACCTGCCGCGCTGCTGGAGGCTCGGGATCTGGAACGTCTTCTCCTCGCGAATCAGGTTCCACAGCGCCACGGTGCCGGTGAGGAGCTCGATGGCCGCGTGCACGCGCTTGCGATCGACGCTCGGAACCAGGCGCTGACCGACGATCAACTTCAAGCCTCCCGCGAGCGTGCGCCGCACCTGTGATTGGTCGCCGGGCGGGAACAGATCGATCAACCGATCGATGGTCTTGGCGGCGCTGGGCGTGTTCATCGTCCCGAGCACCAGGTGGCCCGTCTCGCTCGCGGCCACCGCCATCGCGACCGTCTCGAGATCGCGGAGCTCGCCGACGACGATCACATCCGGGTCCTCGCGGAGAGAGCCCTTGAGCGCCCGTTGGAACGACTTGGTGTGGGAGCCGACCTCTCGCTGGCTCATCATCGCGCGCTTGCGCGGGTGAACGTACTCGACCGGGTCCTCGACGGTGATCACGTGGTGGGTGGTCTCGCGGTTGATGTGATCGACGATCGCCGCGAGCGTGGTGGTCTTTCCGTGTCCCGTCGGACCGGTGACGACGATGAGCCCCTGGTGGTGGTGGGTGGCTTTGGCGATCTCGGGGGGTAGCCCGAGGCTCGCAAGCGTCGGCACCTCGAGCGGAATCAGCCGGAAGCAACCCTTGAGACCCGTGCGTTGGCGCGTGACGTTGACCCGCGCGCGCCCGAGCTTCGGGTCCGCCAGCGCGAAGTCGCAGGAGCCGCTCTTCGCCAGCTCGTCGCGCAGGCGCTCGGGGATGATCGGGAGCAGCAGCCCCTCCGCGCGCGCCGCATCGATGTTGTTGCCGATCGGGAGGAGCTCCCCGGCGATCCGCATGAGCGGCGGACGTTCGGCGATGATGTGGAGATCACTGGCGCTGCGCTTGCGAGCATCGACGAGGAGCGGCGCGAGCGCGCCTGCGGCCTCGCCCCCCGTCGCGCGGGGGCGGGTCTCGAACAGGCGTCGATCGGCATCGCGATCGAGCATCAGCGCCGCCTGTTTGTGCGCGAGGTCCTCCTCGCGCGGCTCGACATGCGACGGTGCGACGGTCTTGTGCTTCCCGCCCGGAACCATCGACTTGCGGGTGGTTCGCTTCGGCTTGTCGCCGGAGATGACCGGTGGCTTGAGGCTCATGCGCTTGGCGACCGGCGGCACGAGCGGCTCGTCTTGCGTGGTGAGCGGGACGTGGTGATGGGCGTCGCGCAGCACGTCTGGGTGACCGTGGCCCTCCTTGGGGTGGAGCTCCTTGGGGACGGGCGGCGCTGCAAGGGAGATCTCGCGCTCCTTCACGAGGAAGCGAGCGCGCACCTCTTCGCCCCGCTGGGTGGCGCTGGCGACGACGACGCCCACGCCCCGCGAACGGAACTGCCACTGGATGGGCGCTTCGCTCAGCCGGTCCAGGTGTCGGTCACCCCCGAACGCCGAGAGGATGGCGAAGATGTCGTCGCTCGACAGGGCCTGGGGCTCGAGCGCGGTCCAACCCTCGGGACCTCGGGCGGCCGCGAATCGACCGGTGGCAAGCGCACATTCCGCAACGTCTTCGCGCGCCAGCGCGCGGAGGATCTTCTGGACCAGGGGCTTCATCACACCTCGCGAGAGCGGAGCTCTACGAGGTTAGCGGCCGCTCGCGGTGAGACGTAAGGCCGACGACAAACAAAACGACGCCGGAGCGGCGCGGTGACGTGTGGTCGGAAGTCGTTCGCGCACGAGGCGCACGCGTGCGCGCACACCACCAAGAAGGCGCGCCACGCGAATTGCTCGACGTTTTCCGCATGGCACGAGGGCTGCTGAGGGCTCGTTCCCGTGCGTCGAACGAATCGCGCACGCCCCAACGACGTCTCGCTCCCCTGCCTCAGGAGGCACCATGCGCGCTCGCTCCGTTCGATTCATCGCCCTCGTCACCGTGCTCTCGGCTTCGCTCGTCGCATGTGGGGGCGGAGACGGCGGCTCCACCGTCGAGGAGCCGTTCGACACCGGCTCCGCGCTCCTCGACAGCGGCTCCGGAACGGACACCGCGACGAGCACCGACACCGGCGCGAGCACCGATACCGGAGCGATCGAGGAGATCGGCGCCGATGCGGGCGGGTTCGACTGCACCGGCAAGCCGGATGGCACCGACTGCGGCGGCGGAAGCCTCTGCGCGAAGGGTGTGTGCGCGAGCTCGACGTGTGGCGACGGGTACGCCGACACCAAAGGCGGCGAGCATTGCGACGACGGCAACAGCGTCTCGGGTGACGGCTGCAGTGCGTGCAAGTTCGACTGCAAGGCCGACGGCGACTGCGACAACGGCAGCACCTGCGACGGAACCGAGAAGTGCAACACCACGAGCCACAAGTGCGAGTCGGGCACCGCTCCCGTCGACGGCACCGCGTGCACCCCGGTCGCCGGCGGCTCGGGTAGCTGCAAAGGAAAGGCGTGCATCGCGGCGGGCTGCGGCAACGGCATCAAGGACGGCACCGAGGAATGCGACGACGGCAACACCGACGACGCCGACGGCTGCACCAGGTTCTGCAAGTTCACCTGCAAGGCCAACACGGACTGCGACGACGGCAACAAGTGCAACGGCAGCGAGACCTGCAACACCACGACGCACACGTGCGCCGCGGGTACGGCGGTGACCTGCTCGCCCAAGACCGGCTGCACCGGGACGTGCGATCCCTCGACGGGTGCGTGCGCGTATCCCGACCTCGACAAGGACGGCGTCGCTTGCGACAAGGACTGCAACGACGCCGACCCGGCGATGTTCCCCGGTGCGTACGAATGCAAGGACGGCAAGGACAACGACTGCAACGCGGGGACGGCAGACGGCACTGCGCCCTCGTGCGTCTGCTACGCCGACCCGGACAAGGACGGCTACGCGGCCAAAGACGCCCCGACCATCAGCTCCGCGGCGGCCTGCCCGACGGGTTACACGCGCCGCGCGCCGATCAGCCAGGAGACGATCGACTGCGGCATCTACAGCCCGTCTGCGCGCCCCAATGAGGCCGGCTACTTCCCGGGTCCCTACTGCAAATTCTACGTGGCTTTGGGCGGCAGCTGCCCGGTGGGCTCCTCGTCGTTCGACTACGATTGCGACGGCGCCGACGAGAAGCGCTGGACCAAGACCTCGCTCTCGAGCTGCCCCGGCGCGACCAGCGCGTACGACTGCGCCTGGCGCACCGGATGGATCGGCGCGGCGCCCGCGTGCGGCGTCGCAGGCAGCTACCGCACCTGCACCTGGAACAGCTCCGCAGGCACGTGCTCCGGCACCGAGAGCAGCGTGAAGCAGGAGTGCCACTGAGCCTTCCGACAAATCCACATACCCACGTCCCGCCTTCGGCGGATCCGTGGAAAAACAGAACGCCCGTCCGATCCAACGATCGGGCGGGCGTTCCGCTTTGCAGCCCTGAATCAGTCGCGGCGATACATCGTCATGACGCAAGCGCCGCCCAGACCGAGGTTGTGCTGGAGCGCGACCTTCGCGTTCGCGACCTGACGCTGCTCGGCCTGACCACGGAGCTGCCAGACGAGCTCGGTGCACTGCGCGAGGCCGGTGGCACCGAGCGGGTGGCCCTTGCTCAGGAGACCACCGGAGGGGTTCGTGACGTGTTTGCCGCCGTAGGTGTTCTGGTTCTCGGTGATGTACTTCTCGGCCTCGCCCTCCTTGCACAGGCCGATGGCCTCGTACGTGAGGAGCTCGTTGGCGGTGAAGCAGTCGTGGAGCTCGACGACCTGCACGTCGTCGGGGCCGAGGCCGGACTTCTCGTAGACCTGCTTGGCAGCGGCGGCGGCCATGTCCCAGCCGACCATCTTGATCATCGAGTCGCCGAAGCTGCTCTGGTAGTCGGTCGTCATCGACTGCGCGGCGATGTAGACCGGGTTGACGATGCCCTTGCGCTTGGCGAAGTCCTCGCTGCAGAGGATGGCCGCAGCCGCGCCGCAGGTGGGCGGGCAGCACTGGTAGCGGGTGAGCGGATCGAACACCTCTTCGCTCGCCATGACCTCTTCGACGCTGAGGACCTGACCGAAGAGCGCGAACGGGTTCTTGCTCGCGTGGGTGCGCGCCTTGGAGCTGATCTTCGCGAAGGTCTCGCGCTTGGTGCCGTAGCGCCAGCGGTACTCGCGGCCGGCGCCGCCGAACATCTGCGCAGCCGGCGGGGCCTGGTTGAAGCCCTGCACGCGCGACATGACCTCGGCGTGTTTGTCGAGCGGGTTGGTGCGGTCGGTGAACTTGGAGCCGAGCGCGCCCTTCTCCATCTTCTCGAAGCCGACGGCGAGGACACACTCGGCGCCCGCCTCGATCGCCTGGCGCGCGAGGAACAGCGCGGTCGACCCGGTGGAACAGTTGTTGTTCACGTTGATCACCGGGATGCCGGTGAGGCCGACCTCGTAGACCGAGCGCTGGCCGCACGTGCTGTCGCCGTAGACGTAGCCCGCGAATGCCTGCTCGACGTCCTTGAAGTCGACGCCGGAGTCCTTGACGGCCGCGCGGATCGCGTTGGACGCCATCACGTTGTACTCGTCGCTGGCTCCCGGCTTCTGGAACTTGACCATGCCGACGCCGATGACGTTGACCCTACGACCCATGGTGGCGCTCCTTTTCCGATCGGTTTCGCCCCGTGAACGGGAGCAGAAGGTTAGCACGCGAAACGTCTTGGGGAAGGGCCGGAATGAATGGCCGTTCAGCGTGCCCCTTCCCCCGCAGCCGCCGCGGATCCAACGTCCAGGCGCCCATGAAATCGGTGCCTGTCGCCCTGGCGTTCTCCCTGCTGCTCCTCGGCGGCTGCAAGGGCATGAGCAAGGGCGCGCGTCTCGCGTCCGAGAAGCTGCGGCCACACGTGGCGGCCATGGCCAAGGTCGATCCGGCGTCGCTCCAGGTGTCGATGGACCACGAGCTGGTACGAAACCTGTGGTTCGCCCGCGCACGCGTGCCGAACGGGCCGGAGTACCGTTGCTTCGTCGATCCGGTCGAGGTGCTCTGTGACCAGGGCGAGGGAAAGATCTTCGTCGAGCTCGTCGCGCACCGTCGGCTCGGCGACAACCGCGCGAGCGTCGACGATCCCGCGTTCGTCGCGATGCTCAAGGACGCCTACGCGTTGGTGAACGTCTGGCCCGATCCGCAGTTCCCGATCATGCCGGGGATCGACAAGAACGATCTGAAGATCCCCAACGTCGAACGCCCGCACGAGGGCGGTCTGCTCATCAGCGTGTGGGGGATCGATGCGCAGGGACAGACCAAGCGGATCGACGTTCGAATCGAGGGCGAAGGCACGGCGAAGGTCACCGTGAAGAACCTGCCCTGAGACAATGCGTGGGCCGCGCTGTGCCGACTTCGTGCGACATCCTTTCGCACGCGACGTTGCCGAGGGTCCACGGATCGTGAGACGAGATCTTGTGCACTGACAAGTAACGGATCACTTCGCAGCGGCGAACCGCGCGACCTCGAAGAACGCTCTGCGACGGCACCGAGCTTGCTGATGCGGGCCGCATCTCCAACCCCCTTTGGGAGGGCTGTCATGCGTCTCGTTCATTCGTTCTCGATTCTCACTGGCTTGATCCTCGCTGCAACTGCAACCGCAACACTCGCGGTGGGTTGCACCGAGTCGGATCCGGATCCCGTCACTGCGACCCCCGACACGGGCACGGTGCCGACCGACTCTGGCATCGACGCTCCTGTCGACACGCCGGTCGACACTCCTGTCGCCACGGCGAAGGTCATCGCGCCGACCGCGATGATCGACGGCAAGACCTACGCGCAGCAGAGCGCGCTCTGGTGGCAATGGGCGCTCGGCATTCCGAAGGCGAAGAACCCCATCGAGGGGAAGGCCTGCGCCGAGGGGCAGGCCGGCAACGTGTTCTATCTCGCAGGCACCGCCGACGGTAAGCCGGCCACGCGGGCCTGCGAGGTCCCCGAGGGCAAGACCCTGTTCTTCCCGCTGGTCAACGGCGTCTGCTATCCGTGCCACGAAGAAGAGGGCTGCAGCACGTCCAAGACCGAGGCGGAGCTGAAGGAGTGCGCCAAGCTGCCGACCCTCAAGGCGCTCGAGGCGAGCGTCGACGGCGTCGCGCTCACCAACCTCGACAAGCACCTCGTCACCTCGGCGCAGTTCAGCTGGAAAGCGCCGACCACCGACGCGCTCTGGAGCTGCATGGGGCCCATCGAGACGAACACCTGCGGGGTTCCCGTCGGCGATCGGTTCGGCGTGTCGGAGGGCTACTGGGTCGGTCTCGAGCCGCTCGCCAAGGGCACGCACAAGATCAAGTTCAAGGCGATCATCCCCGGCGCTCCCGGCGAGGACGGCGGCCCCCCGGGCGACGACTTCGTGCAGGACGTGACCTACGACATCACGATCAAGTGATGACGTGAGCCGCGCGCGACGACGGAACACCTCGACGCCTTCGACGAGGGTTCCGTCGGCCGTCCGGCTACGGCGTGTAGAGCTCGAGCCCGAGATCGCCTTTGCAGTAGTCGCCGCCACCGGTGGTCTCGGAGCAACCGATCGAGTGGCTCTCGAAGAACTTCAGTCGGCCCGGGACGGCGATGCCCTCGAAATCGAGGTCGATCGACAGTTGCCACTCATCGGGGCACTTCGCCGGGAGGTTGCTGTAGGAGCTGACCACGCTGAACCGACGGCGGGTGAACGTCGCATCGAAGGGAACGCCGTCGATCTTCGGTTGGCCGGTGCCGGTCACCGTCACTGTCCCCTTGGAGGTGTCTTGTCGCGATCGGGTACGCTCGCGCCATGCTCCGCTCGCGGTCGTTCGGGTTGGTCGCACTTGCGGTGGTCGCGTGTACGCCGGAGAGGCCGCCGATCGTCCCAGCGAAACCGGTGATCGCGCCGGTGGCCAAGACGACACCGCCGGTCGCACCGGTCTCGCGGTGGGCGTTGCTCGATCGGCCTGCGCGTGCACCACGGCCTCATGGCAAGGGAGCGATCGCCGTCGGTGCGCTCGGCGAGCGGTGGTGGATCGAGGGGACGACGCACGTTCACGCGCAGACCTTTGCGCCGGGGCCGCTGGTCGACGTGCTCGAGGACAAGGGCAAGCTCGCGTTCGTGGCCGCGGACGGGAGCGTGCTCGTCGCGGACGAGCCGCTCGGACCATTCGGCGTGCGGCGGGCCCCTCCTGCCCCGTTGCATGGCGTCGCAGTGGGAAAGGCGGCGATCCTCGGGATCGATCCGCGCGGGCACGTGCTGCGCAGCGTGGACGCGGGCGTGTCGTGGAGCGAGCTCGCGCTCGGGACGCCGATCGCGATCGACGTCTCGCTCGATCGCGAGGGCAAGGGCCGCGCGGTGTTCGCGGTGGCCGCCGCGAAGACGACCAGCGACGACGGGGCGACGTTCGTGACCGACCCGAAGACTACCGCGACCGAGTGGCCACACGTCGCACGTTCCGGGTGGACGGGGCTCGCCGCGTGGGAGGGCAAAGTCGCGCTCTCGGAGGGGCAGCTGTACCGCGTTTCGTCGCCAGAGCCCACCCGCGCGGTGCTCGAGACACGCGCGTTCGACGGTCAGGATGCACCGCGCACGCTGGTGAAGCTCGAGCGCTGTGACGACCCGGTCGTCGCCGCGCGGGGCGCTCGCGTGGCCGTGGGGTGTAGCGTCGACGCCAAGGGGGTGACCGCCTTCGTCGTCCATGCGAGCGAGGACGCGGGAAAGACATTTGCGCCAACGCTGTCGCTCACGCGCCGGTCGATGTTCGACCCAACGATGTGGCTCTCGGAGGCCGGCACGATCGTCGTCACCCGCGTCTGCCTTCCCGCCGAGCCGAAATGTGCCGCAGAGACGGTGGTGCGCATCGGTAACGAGGAGCCGATGGCCATGAAGGTCGAGGCCGGCTCGGTCCACGACCTGCTCGACGTCGCGTTCGTCGGGGGTCAGGTGATCGCGCTGGGCGACGTCGAGCTCGGGGGGAAGCGGACGGACGCGGTCCTGCGCTCGACGGATGGCGGGCGAACGTTCGTCGCCCAACGGCTTCCTCCCTACGTTCCGCCGCCGCCGTTGCCGCTGGTGAACCCTCCGGTTCGGAAGACCAAGTTCGTGCGCATGATCGAAACTGGGGGGCGAGACGGGCGCGGAAGCCTCGCGATCGATGCGCACGGAAAGCTCGTCGCCGTCGCCGTGGGAGGCGGACACGAGACCGACGTGTTCGGCACGACCGACGACGGCGCGACCTTCGCGTTGCGCCCCACACCCGCGCAGGAGGCGGTGGCCATGTCGGGCGTTCACGGCCTCGCGCACGACGGGACCGACACGTTCGTCACGAGCGACGCGGGCCAATCGTGGTCGAAGCTCGAAGCGCAGCCCCGGTCGCTCGATCCGAGGTTCATCGCCTGCTCCTCAGAAGGTTGTCTGCTGTCGCACGGGGTCGCGCGCATCGGGTGGGAGGGCGCGACGACCACCCCCTGGAAGAAGCCGCCGACGCGTGGCCCGAATGCTGCGCAGACCCTCGCGTGCAAGGTCGTCACGACCAAGAGCTTTCCCGGCGGGTTTCGTTCGGACGAGCGTGCTGCGCTCGCCATGCCGCAAGCGCCTCTGCGCTACGCGATCGCGTTTGCCCACCAGCTCGAAGACGAGGACAAAGAGGCGGTCACGGTGGCTCTCGATCGCGGCAAGGGACTGCAGTTCGAGCAGATGCTCGCGGGGCCCAACGCCGAGAACCTCGAGCTGCACCAGGAGCTCTCGTCGATCGGTGTCACGCGCGGCGACGACGCATCGTGGTCGGCCGCGTGGATGGGCGCGTCGGGGAAGATCGTTCGTTCGAGCAAGAAGCTCCCGAGCGCTCCGGTCGGCTACGACGGCGAGACCGCGCTGGTCGCCGTCGACGATCGACTGCACCGCGTGGGCCCCAAGGGGCTCGGCCCCGCGATCGGGCCCTCCGAACGGAACGCCTTCTACGCACACTCGGGTCCGGACCTGCTCCGCCTGCACAAGGTCGATGGAACGGTGCACGTCGCGCGTCTCGCCAAGGGCGCGTTCGTCGACGTTCGCGAGCTCTTGCCGTGGCCAGGCGGGGTCGAGGAGATCACCTTCGCGACGATCGACGGCGTCCCTTCGATGTGGACCGATCAGCCGCATGCGGCCGGCGCGCTCGTGCGGCTGCTCGAGAAGCTCGACGTGCGCCCCGTGCCTCCGCTCGACGCGGTGAGCGAGACCATCTGCGGTCCCGCGCACGCGGGTTGGCCACGCGTGTTCCTCGCGCATCTCGACGGCCAACACCACGGCGTGAAGCTCGACGGCGCGCTCGCCGATCGGCCCTACTGGCTCGGCACCGACGGCGTGCTCGCCGGCATCGGTCCCTCGGGCGAAACGTGTCGCCAGGCGCTGCGCGTCCAAGTTCCGTGGGAGAGCGCGGTCGGCTGGATCTCCCTCGACGATCCGACCCGTTCGGTCATCGTCCGCATGGGCGCGAGGGAACGCGTCGACGTGCACACGATCACCTGCGCGCCCTCCGCCGACACCTTGCCGATCGCGACCGCGCAGTATCACGGCTACTGATCGACGCAGGTGACTACAGCGAGAGGATCGCGCCCCCGCGTCGCCATCCCGTCTGCAAGAGCCACGACTCGGGGTCGGACAGCGGAGGCGGACCGGTCACGAAGGACGCGCGGATGCGCTTCACGTTCGCTGGCCAGTGCGCGAACCACGGCCCCGAAGAGAACGGGTCGATGGTGATACCGACACGGCCTGCCTGCGCGCTGTGTTTGACGTGGTTCAAGAGCACGTAGCGGATCGCGTTCCGCACCTCGCGCACCGTACGCAGGACGTGCAGGTGATAGCGCTCGGCCACCACCTTGCCGCGCTTGCGGCCCATCATCGCGTTCACGCTGCGGGCGAAGCGGACACCGAAGCCCTGCATGCGACGGGTGAGGGTCGGGCGGTCCGCCGCCTCGGCGACCAGGTGGAGGTGGTTGCCCTGCACCGAGTAGTGCACGATGCGGAGCGCGCCACGCCGCTGTTCCTGGTCCAACGCGTCTTTGACAGCGCGAAACCCGCGTTGGCTGCGGAGGTTCCACACGCCGCGCGCGACGCGGACCGTGATGTGAACGGGATGGTCTCCATCGACTGCGGGGCGCGCGGCGTGAGGAACCGTCTCGTGCGAGCGCCTCTTGCGCCCAGCCCCTGCCCGCTTACCGCCATGACCGCGCGCGGGGAGCTCGAGCTGAACCGGACGACGTGCGCGCATCTTGATTCCGCTAACATAGTGCCGCCATACGATTTCGCAACCGTTCGTTGCCCGTACCTGCCGACGGGATGTCTCGCGGAAGGTGGGATCGTGGTCGGTAACACTCATGGCAGCGGAGCACGCATCACGGGTAACGGTGCTGTTGGAGGGCGCAACGTTCCGCCAGCACTCGCTCTTGCGTCTGCGGCGCCACGCAAGCTCATCCGCGAATCGCGATCACTCATGAAACCAAGGTGCTCTCGGTGCATGCCGGTCGGGATGGGTCGGTGGATGGTGTGGTCCTCGAGCATGCGGGTACGTGCGAGACGATCGAGTGCGCGGCGGTCCACGTGGCCGACGACCCGTTGGTGATTCGTGTGACGCGCGAGGCCCGCGATCGCCTCCAGATCGACAGCCGCGGGGCGAACGCGTGCCTTGCCGTCGCGGGGACGATCGCAGGCATCCCCTGGTACGAGCATGATGCACAAACTCGCGACGGTCTGCGGCCTCGGAGCTCTTGGCTGGCACGTGAAAAGACGAAGGCGGCGCGCGCGTGAACCGCGGCGCCGCCTCGTGGATGGTGGTTGGTCGATCAGACGAGGTTCTTGAGGAACCCGAGGCGGTGCGCGACGAGGACGTCGCCGTCGATGCGCACGCGGCCGCGCTGGAAGAGGTCGCGGACGTCGCCGCCCTTCGCCAGCTCGACGAGGTCTTCGTCGGTGAGCACGACACCGGTGGTCGCATCGGGCGAGCTGCCCTCGGCGACCGAGCCGTTGCCGTTCTTCAGATCGACCACCCACGAGGAGTCGGGCGACTTGATCTTGAACTGGAGGACCGCACCGACCTCCTTGGCGATCGCGCCGTCTTCGGCGAGGCGCTTGGAGAGCGCGGCGAAGACGGCTTTGGCCTGCGCGCCGCTCGGGGCCGCGGCCGCGGGAGCTGCGGAGGGTGTGGCTGCGATGCCCTTGTCACGGACGGCTTGCAGGGCCTTCTTCGACTCGTCGGGCGTCATCGCCTTGAAGAGCGTCTCGAGCTTCTGCGAGGCCATCACGTTGCCGCTGATCTTCAGCTTGCCGCCGAAGTACAGCTTCTGGGCGTCGGCCTTGCCCTGCGTGAGCGCCATGAAGTCGGCGTCGCTGATCTCGAGGGTGCACTCGGCCTTCGCCTCGCCCGGGGTGACCTTGCCCTCTTTGAGATCGAGCACGTACGACGCGTCGGGCGACTTGAGCTTGAACTGGAAGACCGTCTGCACCTTGGCCGCGATCTCGGGGTGACTCGCGAGGAACTCGCCCATCGCGGCGAAGATCTCGGCGCTGTTCGGCTCGCCGCCGCCCGCGGGGGTGGTGGGCGGATCGCTCGCGACCTCGGCGCCGCGCGAACGACGCACGGCCTCGAGGGCCTTGGCCGAGTCCGCCGGAGTCATGCTCTTGAAGAGGGTCTCGAGCTTCTGCGAGGCCATCACGTTGCCGCTGATCTTCAGCTTGCCGCCGAAGTACAGCTTCTGCGCGTCGGCCTTGCCCTGGGTGAGCGCCATGAAGTCGGCGTCGCTGATCTCGAGCGTGCACTCGGCTTTGTGATCGCCGGAGACGACCTTGCCCTCTTTGAGGTCCACGAGCCACGCGCTGCTCGGGCTCGCGAGCTTGAACGAGAAGACGGTCTGGACCTTCTGCGCGATCTCGGGGTGCGTCTTGAGGAACTCACCGATGGCGAGGAAGATCTCGGTCGAATTGGGCTCGCCACTCGGAGCAGCGGCCGCCTTCGCCGCGGCGGCAGGCGCAGCCTTCGCCTTCGGCTGGGGGATCTCTTTGTAGAGCTCGACCGCGGCGTTCGAAATGACGACCTTGTCGCGCTCGACGACCGAGCACCGGACGATGATCCGCGTGTCGGACTCCTTCCACATCTCGGTCTTCAGCGTCTCGCCCGGGAAGACGCTGTCGGCCATGCGGACCTTGATGCTCTTGAAGAGCCGACCGTCGTTGCCGGCGAACTGTTTGATCGCGTGGCGGGCGACGAAGCCGAACGTGCAGAGGCCGTGGAGGATCGGCTTCTGGAAGCCGAACGCCTGCGCGAACGACGGGTCGGCGTGGAGCGGGTTCCAATCGCCGGTGAGGCGATAGAGCAGCGCCTGGTTCTCGCTGGTCTTCTCGGTCACGACCGCGTCGGGCGCGCGCTCCGGCGGGACGTTGGCTTCGCCCTGCGGTCCCCGATCGCCGCCCCACCCGCCTGCGCCGCGGACGAAGGTGGTGAGCTCGTTGTAGACGAGCTCCTCGCCCGAGTCGGCGTCGTAGGTGGTGATCGAGTTGACCACGACCGCGCTCCGGCCCTTGTCGAAGATGTCCTTCACCTTGAACACGTGGCGGAGGTTGGCCTTCGGCGGGAGCGGGCGCTTGACCTCGGTGTACTGCTCGCCGTGCAGCACGCGATCGAAGCCGTACTTCATGCCGGGGGCCTGCTTGCCCTCCTTGGCCATCTGCATCACCACGCCGAGCGCGGGGATGACGCCGAAGGTCGGCGCGACGCGGAAGCCGTCGCCGTGCATCTCGTAGACGTACTGCAGGTCCTTGCTGTCGGTGGGGTCGTGCGCGGCGCCGATCGCGAGGCCGTAGAGGGCCGCGTCGCGCTCGTCGTAGCTGTTCTTCGCCTCGATCGGCGGCGCGTCGAACGCCTCGTCGAGATCGATGAACTCGTTGCCTCCGCGCGACTTGGTCTGGATGTTCGCGAGGATCGGGCCCATCGACGACGTGATGTCGGTCGGGTGATCGGTCTTCGAGAAATCGGTGACCTGGTCCCACGCCTTGGCCACTGCGTCCGGCGTGATCTCGCGACCGAGCTTGAACAGCTTGCCCTGCGTGCGCTCCCACCGGAGCTTGCCGATGAAGCCGCCGCCGACCTCGAACAGGCCGCCAGTCTCCTTGCAGTCCTCGTGACAGAGCCAGGCGGCGAGCGGCGAGACGTACTCGGGCTTGAGCGCGTCGATCAGCTCCTTGGGGAGCACCGTCTCGGTGAGCCGAGAGCCCGCGATCGGGGCGATGGTGTTGACGTAGACGTTCTTCTTCTTGCCCTCGAGCGCGAGGGTGTTGGCGAAGCCGACGAGACCGAGCTTGGCGAGCGCGTAGTTGGCTTGGCCGAAGTTGCCGTAGATGCCGGCGGCGCTCGCGGTCATGACGATGCGGCCGTAGCCCTGATCGCGCATCAAGTTCCACACCGCGGCGGTGCACTTGTAGGCGCCGTTGACGTGGACCTTGAGGATGAGGTTCCAGTCCTCCTCGCTCATCTTCTGGAACGAGGTGTCGCGGAGGATGCCCGCGTTGTTGATCAGGATGTCGACGCGGCCGAACGCGTCGAGCGCCGTCTTGACGATCTTGTCGCCATCCTCGACCGAGTCGTAGTTGGCGACGGCCTGGCCGCCTCCGTCCTTGATCAACTGCACCACGGCGTCGGCGGCGGCGGACGAACGGCCACCGCCGTGCATCGAACCACCCAGGTCATTGACGATGACCTTCGCACCACGCGACGCCAGCAGGAGTGCGTGGGATCGGCCGAGGCCGTTTCCTGCACCCGTGACGATCGCGACCTTCCCATCGAAGCGGAGCTCGTTGGCCATGGAACCTCTCGACGTGGCTTCGGCGCACCCCGACGTGGGAGTGAGCGTGCGAGTGATGTGCGGTCTCCCGCCCGGCGACCCGGTGCGGGGAGCCGGAAGGGTACACCGCCCGCGGGCCGCCCTGTGAGTGAACCGCCATTCAGTAGAAACTGACGGCAATTTCCGCCGCAGAACCGGCATCTTGGAAGAATCGACCGGCCCCCGAATCCTTCTGGCGGGTGCCCCCTACTAACCAAGGAGAGCCCTGGCGGCGCGGCGAGGAACCGCCCCGACCGAGGGCGACAGGAGAAGGTCATGGACAAGCTGTTGCCGAACAACGAACACCCGGTGGAGCGCGCGCTCCGCGTCGCCGTCGGTCTGGTCATCGTGATGCTCGCCTTCGTCGGGCCGAAGACCCCGTGGGCGTTCCTCGGGATCATCCCCATCGTCACCGGGCTCGTCGGCAGTTGCCCGATCTACACTCTGTTCGGGATCTCGACTTGCGCACTGAAGACGAAGACCTCCTGATTCACGCGCGCGCGGGCGATCGTGCGGCGGCGGCGAGCTTCGTCGAGCGCAACGCGCCGGCGGTGCTCCGCCTGGCACGCGCGATCGTCGGCACCGCCGCAGCCGCCGACGACGTGGTGCAAGAGACGTTTGCCCGGGTGCTCCGGTCGATCGATACGTTCGATCCGTCGCGGGGACCGGCGCGGCCCTGGCTCTACGCGATCGCACGGCATGCGGCGTTCGAGGTGGTCCGCACGCAGCGTGAGCGCGCCACCGGCGACGCGAACGACCTCGAGCCGCTGATGACGCTCGGCATCGCCGCGGGTTGGGGCAGCTCGCCGGAGCAGGCGGTGCTCCGCGCGGCGCAGCGCGAAGATCTCGCGCGCGCTCTCGCCTCGCTGTCGGCCGTCGATCGCGAGGTGATCGTCCTGCGGGATCTCGACGGCCTCGACGGTGATCATGTCGCGTCGCTGCTCGGCATCGACCTTCGGGCGATGAAGAGTCGCCTGCACCGCGCGCGGCTACGGCTGCTCGGCGCGATGAAGGCGATGGAGGAGGGCGTGGTGGCAGAGGAGAAGTCGGTTTCCGGGATGAGGTGCTCCGAGGTGCTCGCGGTGCTCAGCGACTACCTCGACGACGAGCTCGGCTTCACCGACCGCGCCCGGGTCGAGCAGCACGTGCGTGCGTGCTCGGTGTGCGAGCGGTTCGGCGGTCGGTTCTCACACGTGATGCACGCCCTCCGCGAAGACCTGGGCGCGCCGCCGGCGATCGACGACGCCGTCGTCGCCGCACTGCGCGCCCGGATGGAGCGTTGAGGCTCAGAAGGCGATCGGCACGTCGAACATGAGGATCGAGTACTTCTGCTTGGCCATCGGGTCGTCGATGCCGCGGAAGTAGGCGATGCCGGGCCGAAGGATCATCTTCTTGTCGAGGGGGATGTTGGCGCGCACGCCACCACCGGCGGTCCACTGATCGCGCAGGCCCAGCTGCTGGTCGCTCGGTTTGGCTTCATCGGCCTCGACCAAAGCCGGCGTGGAGAGCCAACGCTGATAGTGCAGCTCGGCGCTGACCGTGATCATCGGAATCACCTGATAGCCGACGTTCAAGCCGCTCGTGAAGTTGGTGCGCGCCGAATCGGCGTCGAGGGACTCACCGCTCACCCGCCGGAGGAACAGAACGGTCGCCTCGGCCTGCACGGTCCACCCTTGATCGACCCAGGCGAGCCCGGCACCGACCGTCGGCGTCATGTAGTTGGTGGCGAACAACGCGTTGTCCATCGCCTGACGGGCGTAGATGCCGCTTGCCATGGCCGCACGCTGCGCCTTGTCCGGATCGTCACCGCGGCCCGAGCCGATGGGGGCCGTCACCCCGGCGAAGAGCGGCAGCCGGAGCTTCGGCGCGATCTCGGGGGTGTAGAGCGCGAAGAACAGCGGGTTGGAGAACGCGGTGGCTGCGTCGCCGGGATCCGGCGAGTTCCGAACGATCGCCCCGCGCGCATAGAACCCGAGGTCGGGAAGCGACGCGATCGGCTTGTACCCCGCGGTGAGGATGCTCGAGATCACCGTCGACTTGACGGTCGTCGTTCCGGCGGTCGCTTCCGAAGACGCGATCCCCAAGTCGACGCGGATGAGGTTCGGCGCAATCGCAGGCCGCATCGCGTACGGAAGGGCGTACTTCGCCTTCTTCTCGGCTGGCGTCGGGCCCTCGGGCTTCTTCTCGACGGGTGCAGCCGCTGCGGGCGGAGGTTCGGACGCCGCGGGGGACGCCGGCTCGTCGGCCATGGCCGGCGACGCACACACGGCGAACGCGAACGCGACGGAAACGGGAGCGAAGAAGCGCTGATTCATGGGACCCTCGGTCGCCCGGCTGCTCCGGGCGCTTGGATTGCCCGGCTGTCCGGGCGCTTGCGACGATATACGAAGCGAACGTTTCAGCTAGGGAACGCCCGCGCGAGCGAGCTCGATGAGATCAATGGGCTCGCGCCAGGCGAGCCGCTCGCGCAGTGCAACGACGTCTCCGATGACCACGAGTGCGGGCGCAGGAAGCTCTGATGCCGCACCCGCAATCGTGTCGAGCGTCGCTTCGACCGTGCGCTGCTGGTGCGTGGTGCCGTGGGCGATCACGGCGACCGGTGTCGACGCGGGCTTGCCGCCGGCGACGAGGGACGCAGCGATCGACGCGATCGACGTGAGACCCATGAACACCACGATGGTGCCGGGTACCTTCGCCAGCGCGGCCCAATCGGTCGCATCTTCGGAGCCCGGGTGACCGGTGACGAAGGTGACCGAGCGCGCGAGGCCGCGATGGGTCACCGGGATGCCCGCGTAGGCGGGAACGGCGGAGCCGGCGCTGACGCCCGGGACGATCTCGAAGGGGATGCCCGCCTCGACCAGCGCGAGGGCCTCCTCGCCCCCGCGACCGAACACGAACGGATCGCCGCCCTTCAGCCGGGTGACGATCTTGCCGGCCTTGCCGAGCTTCACCAGGAGGGCGTTGATCTCGGCCTGCGGCATCGCGTGGTCGCCATGACGCTTGCCCGCGTAGATGCGCTCGGTCTTGGGGCCGCAGTGCTCGAGGAGCTGCGCGTCGATCAGCGCGTCGTAGACCACGACGTCACACGTCTGGAGGCAACGCATGGCCTTGAGCGTGAGGAGCTCGGGATCGCCGGGGCCTCCGCCCACGAGGAACACCTTGCCGCGACGGCGGAACGCGTCGAGATCGATCGGCCGGCGTGCATCTAGCACGCCGGCACTTCCTCCCTTCGAGTCGGTCGGCCGGCGTGCATCTAGCACGCCGGCACTTCCTCCCTTCGAGTCGGTCGGCTCGCTCATTCGGCAGCCTCCTTGTCCGTCGTCGAGGTGTGCGCGGCCCACCAGGCGTCGAGCTCCGGGAGGAAGTACCGGAGGCGAACCTTCTTCAACTCGCGCGTGCTGAAGAGGATGGCGTGCTCGGGGTTTCCGACGCGCGCAGCGAGGGCGTCGGCGATCGCGCGAACGCTCGCCTCGTCGCGGGCGTGCACCATCGTATAGAGACTGTATGGGAACCCTTCGATGGCGTTGCGCGCGTAGCAGTGGCTGACCTCGGGCGCCTCGGCGAAGAGCGCACCGACCTCCGCGAGCCGCTCTTGGGGGATGTTCCACACCACCATGCCGTTGCCGCGCACGCCGAGCTTGCGGTGACGGAACGTGCCGACGTAGCGGCGAAGGACTCCGCCGAGCGCACCCTGGGCGAACGAGAGGATCTCTTCCTCGGTGACACCGATCTCGATGGCCAGCGCCGAGAACGGGGACGGCAAGAGCGGCAGCGGCAGCTGCAGGCCTCGGAGGATCTGCCTCTCGCGGGGGCCGAATTGGCGCCGCTCGACCTCGCGGATCTCGGTCTTGGCCGAGGTGTTCTCCATCGTGTCGAGGTCGAACTTCACCCCGATCTTGAACGTGTGGCTGCGACGCAGCGGATGCAGCGGGGCGATGCCGGTCTCTCGCGAGAGCGCCGCGAGCGCCGCATCGACCCCGATCTCCTCGGGCATGGCGATGGTGAACCAGAGGTTGAACGCATGGTCGCGTACGTAGTTGTGGGTGACCGTCGGGCACGCGCCGATGATCGCGGCGACCTCGTCCAGACGGCCTTTCGGAACCCGCGCGGCGACGAGCGCGCTGTCGTGACCGAGCGCGGAGCCCTCGAGCACGCCGGAGATCTCGCGGAGCTCGCCGGCCTCGGCGAACTTCCGCACCTCGCGCAGGACCTCGCCGCTCGACAGACCGAGCTCTGCGCCCATGGCACCCCACGGATCACGGACGAACGGGACCCCGCTCTGCAGCGCGTTGGCGATGGCGAAACGACTCTCCATGACGACTCCTCTGGCTCAGAGACCAATCCGGAAGGCGCGCCACGGCCCGAAGATCCCGGAGGGCGAGCGCAGCGGGTGACGATCGACGATCTCGTAGCGAACGGCGTCGATCAGAACGAGCTGCTCGTCGGCGTTCGCAGTGGCGATCACGTGAGAGCCTCGCGGGGTGAAGTCGAGGTGATAGACACGGCGTCCCGCGCGGATGCTGTGGGTCACCTGCAGCGTCTCGACGTCGATGACGTCGATCCACGCGTCGTCGTTCTCGCCCGAGTACGAGAGCCAGATCTCGCGCTCGGTGGGCGAGCGCACGGCGTACACGGGGTGACCGCGCACCGGCAGGCTCTGGCGGAAGGCGAAGGTGTTCTTGTCGAGGATCGCCATCCGCTTCTCGCCGACGAGCGGGACGAACACGCGGTCGCCGGCGACGGCCCACGAGGCCATGTGCGGGAGCTTCTTGGGCGAGCTCTTCTCGGTGGGGAGCGAGGGGTCGGCGAGCGAGACCTCGCGAACACCGGCTTCGGGCTTGCTCAGGTCGAGGATCGCGACGCGATCGGAGCCGAGCTTGCCGACGACGTAGAACCGTCCGTCGGGCGTGATCATCGCGTCGTAGGCCTGCCCCTCGCCGGACGGGATGCGCTTGAGGATCGGCGACGCGGGCTGGTTTGGATCGAGGATCCAGATCTCCTGCCCCTCGATGAGCACGCAGACGAACTTGTTGCCGGGCATGTCGACCATGCCGGTGACCCGCGAGTCCATGGTCTTGCCCTCGCGCTCGTAGGTCGCGGGGACGCGCGCCGTCAGCTTGAGGGTGGCCGCGTCGACCAGGGTGACGCCGCCGGGCACGTACTCGGCGACGGCGATGGTCTTGCCGTCGTGGCTGACGGCGTTGTCGATCGAGTTCGAGGAGGTCTTCACCTCGCCGTCGACCTGCAGCGTGCGGAGATCGATCCGCACGAGGCGCCCGCCCCGGGTGGCGAGGAAGCCCCAGCGCAGGTCGGGCCCGAAGGTCATCGTCGCGTGCTGGAGATCGCCGAGGCCTTCGATGCGATTCTTCAGCAGCTTGCGATCCGACCAGTCGTAGACGGCGAGCGCGCCGCTGGTGCGTTCGACCACGAGCACCCGCGTGCCGAGCGTACCCTCGGGCTCGGAGGCGACCTGGGCGCGACACGAGAGCGCGAACACCACGCAGAACAGCATCATCAAGCGGCGGACCACGATGGACCTCCTTCCGTACGAATTTCCCGGGATCCGCCGGAGGCGGGACCGGGGTATGTGACTTCGTCGTCGGTCATGACGCACGCCGGGTCTTCGGCCCAGAGCTGGCCGCTCGCAGCGAGAGCGCGTTCGCGGTGCGAGCCGCGGCACATGCCCTTGAAGCGGCAGCCGCCGCAGCGCCCGACGAGACGCGACTCGCGCGTGCGGAGCTCGTCACGCATCGGATGCGCGAGGATCTCGGCGATCGATTGCGCGGGCACCTGGCCGAGCGTCATGCCCTGCCAGAACTGATCGGGGTGCACGCGACCGCGTGGGTCGATGGCGAGGAGCTTCTCGCCCGCCGAGTTCCCGCCGCGCGCACGGAGCAGGCTCTCGACCCGCGCGTGGGCCTCGGCGCCGTGACGGCCCTCGATCCACCGGAGCAAGAGCGGGCCGTCGCTGTCGTTGGAGCCGGTGACGAAGCGCACCGCCGCGCCTTCGTCGAGCCGCGCCTCGGCGAGGGCGAACAGACGCAAGAGCAGCGCGCGGCTCTCGGTCGGCCTGAGGTCGTCGCCCATCAGGCGAAGCCCCCTACCCGCGTACACCAGATGCGAGACGTAGAACCGATCGGCGCCTGCGCCCTCGGCTGCCGCGAGCACGCCCTCGAGCAGCGGCGCGTTGCGACGCGTCAGCGTCATCCGCACGCCGGTCTTCAGTCCCGCCTGGTGCGCGTGATGCACTCCGGCGAGCGCTCGGTCGAACGCGCCGGGCAGACCGCGATACTCGTCGTTGAACTCGCGGGTGCCGTCGATGCTGATCCCGACGTAGCCGATGCCGTGCTCCGCGAGCTTCCTGGCGATGGCCGCGTCGACATGGATGCCCGACGTGGAGAGCTGCGCGGCGACACCGCGGCTCCGGGCGTGCGCCAGGAGCTCGAACAGATCGGGGCGAAGCAGGGGCTCGCCACCGGAGAAGATGATGACCTTCACGCCGTGGTCGGCCAGGTCGTCGATCACGCGGTGTGCATCGGCGGTGTCGAGGTCGCTCGACGACGGCCGGGTCCCCGCGGACACGTAGCAGTGAGGGCAACGCAGATCGCAGTGCTGGCAGACGTTCCAGACGACGATACTTGGAGCAGCGAGGCTCGGGGCGAACCGATCGGGGGACTTCGCGCGAATACGCTCTTCGCGTACCGAACCGCGCGCAATCTCGAGCATGTCGCTGACCATCAGCATGTGACCCGCTCCCGCTCCCGCTCCCGCTCCCGCTCCCGGGCGGATCCCGGGAGCGAGAGCCACGGAGTGTTTCCACGGATCCGCCGAAGGCGGGACGTGGGTATGAGAATTCTCAGTACACGTCGTGCGCCGTGTTCCAGACGTTGAACTTGCCGGTGGGCGTCACGAGCCACGGGCCCTTGATCCGCGTCTTCTCGGTCAGCGTCTTGTCGTCATAGACGATGAGCTCGCCCTCCTTGTCCCAGACGCTGACCCAGACCTCGCCGCCGGTCTTGTCGTACTCGAAGTGAACCATCCGACCGCGCTCGGTCGGCGACCAGCACTTCTCGACCTTCTGGTCCTTCTTCGAGTACGCGCAGATCTGACGCGGTCCCTTCTCGTCGGCGCTCAGCGTGGAGTCCATCCACACCCACGGTGACTTGTCGTGCGTCTTGACGAACAGACCGCCTGCCGCCGGCAGATCGATCTTCTTCAGCACCTTCCACGCGTTCTCCGGGTGCTTGGCAGGATCGGCGCCGTAGACGGTCATCTTCGGCTCGCCGATGTGCACCGTCCCGTTGACCCAGCCCCACGTCGGGTCGAGCCAGTTGGCGCCGCGGCCGGGGTGAGGCTTCACGCCGGTCTCGAACTTGGTGACCAGCTTCTTCTCCTTCGCGTCGATGACCGCGATGGAGTTCTTCATGTTGGCGGCGACGAGCAGGTAGCGACCCGACTTGTCCCAGCCACCGTCGTGGAGGAACCGCTCGGCGGCGATCTTGCTGACCATCGGGAAGTCCGGCTTCGAATAGTCGACGACGCCGACGAAGCCCGACTCCTTGAGATTGAGAAGCCAGATCGGCTCGTCGTGCATCGCGTAGATGCCGGCGACGCGGACCTCCTTGAGCTCTTCGCCGTTGTCGTAGGCGGGACCGAGGACGCTGTGGACCTTCTTCGGCTCCAGCGTCTGGCCGTCGTAGATGACGTACTGCGGAGGCCAGTAGCAGCCCTCGACGATGATCTTGTCCTCCCAGCCGTGCATCTTGCTGCCGTCGACCGAGCGCGCGTCGAAGCAACCCTGCACCTGGGCGACCAGCGTGGGCTGCTCGGTCCAGAGATCGATCATCGTCACGCGGCCGTCGCGGCCGACCGCGAGGAAGTACCGACCCGAGGACGACGAGCGGAGGATGTGCACCGCGAAGCCGGTGTCGACGACGCCGACCAGCTCCTTGGTGTCACCGTCGATGACGCCGACCTTTCCGGCGTCGCGGAGGATGACGCCGAAGAAGTTCTGCCAGTTGCGCTTGGTCATCACCTTGGTCGGACGCTTGTCCGGGGCGACGACGAGCTTCCACGAGGCCTTGATGTCCTCGATGCCCTTCTGCGGCGGCGCCGGGGGCTCCTGCTGCACGTAGCGCGCGACGATGCCGATCTCCTCGTCGCTGAGGATTCCTGCCTTGCCCCACGCCGGCATGCCGCCCGGCGTGCCGTTGGTGAGGATGGTCTTGATCGTATCGGTGCCGATCTTGGTCGTGCGGGCCGGCTGGATGTTCGGTCCGGTGGCGCCCGCGCGGAGCGTGCCGTGGCAGCCGGCGCAGCGGTTGAAGTAGATGTTCTTCGCCTTGTCGAAGTCGGCGTCCGAGAGCTTCTCGACCGGCGCGGGACCGGCGGCTGCCTTGCCGCTCTGCACCTCGAAATAGGCGATCAGCTCCTTGATCTGTTGATCAGTGAGATTCTGATTCGGCATCGGGATGTTCTTGAACTTGGCGAGGAGCTCCTTGCCGATGGGGTCGTTCTGCCCCATGGCGATCGGGTCCTTCAGCCACTTGGTCAGCCACGCGCGATCGCGGCGCTTGTGCGCGTCCTTGAGGTCCGGACCGGTACGGTCACCCGCGCCGACCGAGTGGCAGGCGATGCAGGTCTTGTTGAAGGTTTCGGAACCCGCGGTGGCGAGCTTCTCGAGCTCGGCGGGGGAAGGCGGCGGCGCCTCTTTCTCGATCGGCGCCTCTTTGCCTTTGCAGCCGAGGACAGCGGCCATCGAGAGAGTTACGCCGAGGGCTACGAGATTGAGAGTCGAGGTCAGCCGCATGGCACGCTCCTGGTTTAGACCGGAGGCGATTGCTGCACCCCCGTGTCGAGCCGATGGCGATACTGGACCTCCCAATCCAGTATTCGATGACTTTTCTCACGCGCATTGGTTGCAGCCACGCAAACACTGCGTATGACCGGAAGCATGGTGAAATTCGCATACTTGCAGCATCCATTCGTGAGATGCGATCGGTCATGTGGGCATTGCTATTGCTCGGCTGCGAGCGCGCACCGACGAGCGTTCCTCCGGGCCGCGCGTGCGCCGATGCCGATGCGCGCACGCGCGCGATCGCGCTGACCTCGACGATTGCGCGTGGCGAGGTCGACCCTTGTGCGGTGCTGGAGGGAACACCGATCGACATCGAGGTCCGCGACGCGTTGGTCGAGACCGACGAGCGCCGTCGCGAGACGCTCACGGGTCACGCGGCGCTCTCGGCGCGTTTGGGTACACTCGCCCACGTCGGCATCGCGCACGATGGCGCCTTGCGCTGCTACGGCGACTGCTGCGACGTCCAACACCAGGGCATGAAGCCCGGTCCGCTGTACCTCCGGAGGATGTGCTTCGCCTACGGCAAACACCTCTCGTCGATCGTCTTCGTCGAAGTCCGCTAGAGCACTTCTCACCCGGGTCGATCCGTAGGGATTCCCGTTCCCCCCGGCTTCAAAAGCCGGGGCCCTATCGCCCGTTTCGATAGAAGCCCGCTCCCGCGGGCTCCTTTGCGCAGGTCCTCTCAGCGGAGTCGCGATGCGCCGCAGCATCCACGCCAGGAGCCCGTAAGGGCTTCAAGCTGAAGACGCGTGCGTTCGTGAGGTTCGCGAAGGGGCCCCGGCTTTTCAAGCCGGGGGGAACGGGTCACCAGAATCAACGCGGTCGAGAAATGCTCTGGTGTCGACTGTCGACAAGCAGCGCACGCTTCGTGGCGGCGACGTGTCCCCGGATCGAGACCGGTCATCTACCATCGGCGTCTGATGGACGAGCAGCAGAAGACGAGGCCGATCCGGTTCACGCCCCACAAGGGTCGGTTGCCGAAGATCGTCGCGGTTGGCAGGCACCGCCAACCGCTCGAGGACGTGTACCACTGGGTGCTGACCCGCACCTGGAGCCAGTTCTTCGCGCTCGTCGCGCTCACGTTCGTCGTCATCAACACGATCTTCGCGATGCTCTACATCGCGGTGCCCGGATCGATCGCCAACGCGCGCGCCGGTTCGTTCGAGGACGCGTTCTTCTTCAGCGTTCACACGATGGGCACCATCGGGTACGGCAGCATGGCGCCGGCCACGCGGTACGGGAACGTGATCGTCGCCATCGAGGCGCTGGTCGGCATGGTGAGCATGGCCCTGATGACCGGCGTGACCTTTTCGAAGTTCGCGCGGCCGACGTCCAAGATCCTGTTCTCCGACAAGATGGTCATCCACGACCGCGACGGAGTGCCGCACCTGTGTTTCCGCATGGCCAACTGGCGGCACAACCAGGTGGTCGAGGCGGAGCTCCACGCGATCCTGCTCGTCACCGAGCGCACGCGCGAGGGCGACATGCTGCGCCGGCCCATCGAGCTGTCGCTGGTGCGCGCTCAGAACGCGTTGTTCGGCCTGACGTGGCTCGTGATGCACCGCATCGACGAAGCGAGCCCATTCCACGGTCCCAACGCGCTCGAGAAGCTACGCGCCCTCCAGGCCGAGCTGTTCATGAGCGTCACCGGCTACGACGAGACCATCATGCAGTCGATTCACGGGCGGTTCGCCTACTCGCTCGACGACATCGTGCCGAACGCGCGCTTCGCCGACATCATGACGGTGCTCCCCGACGGGACGCGGGTCATCGACTACGGCAAGTTCCACGAGGTCCTATCGATGGACCCGGCAGGAGAGCAGTGACGAAACGGGTCGAAGGTCGAAGGTCGAAGGTCGGAGAACCGGAGACGACTCTCGGATTCGACCTTTGACTTTGGACCTTCGACCTCATGCCTCCTACGCGACTCACTCGGCGGTGAACTCCCACGGATAGGTGATCCGCGCCTTGCCCCCTTGGGGCTTGGGGAACGCGATCGTCTTGACCACGTCGGCGATGCACTGCGCCGTCTCGCTCGGCAGGGTGGTCTCGTTGAGGATCACCGTCTCTTCGACGGCGCCGGCCTCGTCGATGGTGAAGCGGAGGACCACCTTGCCGCTCGCCTTCTTGTTCTTCTCGAGGAGCGCGTGGTAGCAGGCCCTGATCTCGTCGCGCTTGGTCTGGAGCGCCTTCTTCACGTCCACCGGAGCGAGCGAGCCGCCGGCCACGCTGCCTTTGGGCGGAGCGTCGCTCGAGGGAGCCGGCTCGGGGGCGGGAGCCGCGGCGGGCGCCGCCGGTTGGGTACAGGCGACGAAGAGGGGAACGAAGATCAGGAGGAGTCGCACGCGGCCAACGTATCACTCGCCGGCGAGGGACGTCGCTCGTCCACGCATGGCCTCGTCGAGGCGCGCGATCAGCTCCGCTTCGCGAAACGGCTTGTGGAGGAACGGCACTTCCTCGAGGCCGCTGCCGTCGAGCAGGTGCTCGGAGTAGCCGCTCATCAGCACGATCGGCAGCGAGGGCCTCGTGTCGCGCAGCTCGCGCAACAACGAGAGACCGTGCACGTCGGGCATCGTCACGTCGAGCAGGGCGACGTCGAAGGGGCCATCGTTCGCGACGCGCTCTTTGGCTTCACGCCCGCTCGCCGCGAGGGTCACCGCAAAACCGGCCTCCGAGAGCAGCGCCTCGGTGACCAAGCGGATTCCGGGCTCGTCGTCGGCAACCAACACCCGACGGCCGAGGATCAGGCGGGGGGAGCTGACCGGGGTGCCGACGCGCACCGAGGCCGAAGCGCGCGGCAGCCGATCGGTCGCGGGGAGCTGCACGCGCACGGTGGTCCCTTCGCCGGGCCGGCTCTCGACGTCGATGCGGCCCCCGTGGGTGCGAACGATGCCGAGCACGGCGGCCATGCCGAGACCGCGACCGTGCGCCTTGGTCGTGAAGAACGGCTGGAAGATACGGGCAGCCGTCTCGGCGTCCATCCCGCGACCGTCGTCGTGCACCGATACACACACGTCGGGGCCGACGCGCGTGACCGTGACCGTGACGGAGCTCTGCTCCTTCGGTTCGATCGCTTGGACGGCGTTCAGGAGCAGGTTCATCAACACCTGCCGCAGCTGCGCCGGATCGGCCCGCACCAACGGCACCTGCTCGTCGCTCGCGAGGCGCAGCACGACATGGTCGGGAACCGTCGCGGCGAGCATTCGAACGGTCTCGTTCGCGAGCGCGAACAGATCGACGTCGCGCCGTTGCATCGGCCTGCGACCCGCGTAGGCCAGCAGCTGGTCGGTCAGCTCTGCGGCGCGCGCCGCCGCCTCGTCGATCGCGGCGAGCGCCTCGGGGACGTGCGGGCTCGCGATGCGCGCGAGCTCCACGTTCGAGCGCACGATCATGAGCAGGTTGTTGAAGTCGTGGGCGATCCCGCCGGCGAGGAGCCCGAGCTCTGTGAGACGCTTGTTGTCCTCGAGCTCGCGTTCGAGCGCACGTCGCTGCAGCTCCTCGCGGTGCCTTTGGCTGACGTCGCGGCGAAGGCCGGCGGCCAGCGTGGGCCGCCCGATGCCGTCGCGCGCCTCGACACGGCCGCGCTCCTGGATCCAGCGCTGCTCTTCTCCGGCGAGTCGATAGTCGCACTCCCAGCCGTCGCGTTCACCGCGCGCGCAGGCCTCGATCGCAGCGAGCACCGCGGCGCGGTCCTCGTCGACGACGCCGAGCGCCCACGCGTCGCGATCGATCCACTCGTCGGTCGTGCTGTGGTGGGTGCGAACCCGTCGCAGAAGGAAATCGTGCTCGAAGGCGACCGCGTCCGAGGCCTCGAGTGAGAGCGACAACAAGCGCTCGCCCTCGCGGCGGGCGCTCG
>Ga0208492_1000209_pt1 | contig 57272 bp, 44 predicted proteins | sample Subbioar_CSW14AB_FD_184820 | JGI IMG/M metagenome (GOLD analysis project Ga0208492, IMG submission 184820) | Serpentinite rock and fluid subsurface biosphere microbial communities from McLaughlin Reserve, California, USA - CR12Mar_CSW14AB (SPAdes) | ecosystem: Environmental > Terrestrial > Deep... | reverse complement strand
CCTGAAAAAGCGCCGATCAGACAACATGTCGTCATACTCTTTCAATTGCCTTGTCACCATTATTTTATTTCCTGGTGAATAAAAAACATTTGTATAACTTCCGTCTGCTTCAAGTCGAATTATTTTTTTTGTTTCTATAAAAACGTAGCCCGTTGAAGTTGGCAGGGCGATCTGCGCATATTGTCCGTCGTTCTTAATATTATTAAGCAAAATTTTTACTTTGATCATCTCTTCACTATGCTGTATGAGTGTCTTCGCTTTTTCCACCGCCGCGACTACATCCTTAATATTTAAAGGTTTTAAAAGATAATCCATCGCGGAGAACTTGATAGCCTTTAAGGCAAATTCATCATAAGCAGTCGTAAATATTATCTGCGTTTGATGATAATCTATTCTTTCAAGCAGATCAAAACTATAGTCCCTGGAAAGTTTTATGTCCAGAAAAAGAATGTGTGGCATCCTTTGGTTCAACCCTGCTTCAGCATCTTTAATGTTTGTATAAACATTAAGAATGTTTATACCGGGACAATACTTTTGCAAAAGTCCTTTAAGTATTTCCGAACTGTTGTATTCGTCTTCAACTATTGCCGCACTTATCATGACATGATTTTTTCTGTTACGTTCTTAAAAAGAATCTCTACCCTGGTCCCTATTCCTGCAGGTTTAAGATCCGTTATCCGGTACTCGATCTCCGACATGCCTGACTCCTTCAGAGCGTTTATTCTTTCCCGCGTAACCATCAATCCCATAGAGTCCTGTACTTTTGACTGTGAAGAATTACTCATATAATTATAACCCGGGCCATTATCTGTGATAACACACATAAGGTTTTCATTTTCCAGCGAGAATTCAACGGATAATTTTCCGCGATAATCAAGGTTTGACAATCCATGTATCACCGCATTTTCTATAAAGGGCTGAACGATCATTCCGGGGATCTCGATGGCAGACATACTTGGTTCGTCAGGATGAGAAAATGAAAATTCGAACCCGTAATTCAAACGTAATTGTTCAAGGTTTAAATAGGTTTGTAGAAAAGAGATTTCTTCCGCAATACTAATAAAATTTTTCCTTGAATGCGAAAGAATGGTTCGCATAAGAACTGAAAACTCTGCCAGGTATTTATTAGCGTCTTCCTTTTTGTTCAAAAAAATAAAATTCTGAATCGAATTTAACGAGTTAAAAATAAAATGAGGGTTCATCTGCGCTCTAAGCGCCTTAATTTCAGATTGCAACATCCGGTTCTTTAGTTCTGACCTGATCTTGTATTTACGAAGGCTGGAAAAGTAAAGGGTAAGCATAATTGAAATAAATAAAATGGCCAGCAAAATATAAAACGGAAGTGTTTTCCAGAAAGGAGCTTTTATAGAGATAAATACAAATGCCGGTTTACTTACAAGTTTTCCGTTCCTGTGAATAGCATACACAATGAATTGATACAAGCCCGGTTCAAGATTAGTATACCGGATCTCTCCATTGTTCGAATAATTCCACTTTTTTTCAAAAGGATATAACTGGAAAATAAACTTCAATTGATTTGCAGATGATATTGAAATACCCCCGTAGTAAACGGTGATCGAATTCTGAGAATACGGAAGCTCAATAGCTGAAAGGTTTATGTATACACTGTCATTGGTTACGATTTTCTTTATGTGCGCGTACGGTTCCGTGTATTGCCTCTTAAAACAGGCATTGATAACTGCCAGGCCTTTGTTGGTTGCAATCCACACGGAATCATTATAAATGCATGTTTCATTGATCTCATTTGAAGGCAACCCATCTTCGCTGGTATAGCTGGTTATCACATAGCTGTGCCGGACCCAGTCTTTGATCGTGATCTTGTTCAATCCCCGGTTTGTGGAGACCCAAATTGTATTTTTATCGTCTGCGCTGATATGATTACAGGAGTTGGCTAATAATCCATTCGCCTCATTAAAAGTGAGTACAGTGTTATTATTCATGGCAACCACTCCGCTATTCTGTGTGGCAGCCCAAATAATGCCGTTCCTGTCAACGGTAATATAATTGATCACGTCGTTCAGCCCGGGAATACTTTTATTATAAGAGATAAGTGAATCTTTATAAAAAAATAATCCTTCAATTGTTCCTAATAAATAGCTGCTTTTTCCATGCGTACATATCGATCTTATGCTTTTACGCCAGCTCTTGTACAGACTCCCATTATTGTTAAGATTAAATATTAAGCCATAGCTGGCAGAGCCCACCATCAAAAGTGAATCATTAAGCGAAAGTCCTTTAAAGGCCAGGCTATCTACAAGCTGTTTCATTTCGTTTGTAGAAGAATTGTAGCGATATATTCCTTCATCCGTTGAGCAGTAAATGTTTTTTTCCCTTGATTTTATTCCAAGAACTCTGCACTTACCCTTTTTGTTAACAGTTATCTCGTTGATCCTGTCACCTCTGATACGTACCAATTTGGAATTGTCCAGGCCAGCATACACTTCTCCATCTTCGCTCACATGTACTGAATGAACAGAACCGCGGGATAGTCCGGAGGTCTGATCAAATATTCTGACAAAGGGTGTATTGAATTTATAAAGTCCGTCATCAAGAGTGGTAAGCCAAATGTTGTTTTCTGAATCAATTAACATATCACTTACAGATTTACCGGGTAGAAAATGTAAGGTATCGTTTGTTACATTATTAATACTCAACGCTCCATTGCCTGTTGTAAGAACCCACAGGTTATTTTGCTTATCGATCTTCATCAGGTTAATGAGATACTCGGGATCTAACTCTTTCACGAACATTAACGAATCATTTTTAATTTCAGAAAAGACGATTCTTTTGTTCCCGTAAAAAATTACTTTTCCATCAAAAAAAAGTGCCGCTTTTGTTTCGGAACCTAATTTTTTTGTAAGCGCGGGTTGCGCTTTAAAAAGATGCTTTAAGGAATCATTTTGTACAGCTAAGATCCCATTTCTGTCAATTGCCCTTAATTGATGATCAGACGTTTTATAAAGACCATATACCGGATTCCTGGGACGATTAATTTTTTTAATTGATGAATCTTGTACCCTTATGAGCGCCGTAGCACCATAGATCCAAATAGTTTGATCGTTACCTTCAAAAATGCCTCTCGCCCGTGCCAAATCCAACCTTTGGTCAAATAAACGGAAATTATTTCTGTTGATTATCTTACCGCCTTTATAATATGCAAGGTAATTTCCGTAAGGTATAAACCATTTTCTTTCTTTAGAATCTTCCGTTACGATTATTATTTCATTTTCCGTAAGACCGTCTTTTAAACCTAAATTTATGAAACTATTCCCGTCGTAAGTGCTGATACCGTTAGCGGTGCCAATCCATACAATTCCCTTTTTATCCTGAAATATACTGTATAGGGTAGTGGAGGGCAGGCCATCACTCACTTTATATTGTTTGCTAATTGTAATTTGAGAAGCAGAGGGATGAAATCCAATAAAAATTGTGGTAATTATCAGAAATATCTTCTTCATTTAAACGAATATATAAATATTCCCTTAGACAAGGCTCTTAAAATGGATAAAACTTAACGAGTTTGTTCTTCTTCCTTCCTGTCTTTCGGTGTACTTTATTCTTTTTAATTCCTGCACAATTGTTCCGTAAATCACTTCTAAACATCCGATAAGAAATAGAATCAACTTCATATAGAGAGCGAAGCCGGCACAAATTCTCTCAAGTCCAAAAATGCAGAAGTATAAAATCTTGTATTGGTTTTTTACGTTTTATCGGTATGTCAACCCCTGTCTCCCTTGTCCTGTCCCATGCGACGGAAGGCAGGATTAGCATTGGAATGCAAATAACAACATTGTGTTGGAGTCTGGTCAAAATTATAAGGATCGAAAGCCTATTGAGAGCGTTTAGGTAAGAATTTTTTTAGAATACTCTCTGCAGTTTTTCGAAGTATTTTTACCAGAGTCGGACTCAGTAACTGCTCCAGGCCCGCATATACCTAAAAGGTAAAATATTCCTTTTAGCTTCGGCATATCTTATCCGATTGCCTTCGACATTTTAACTTTTCACATAACAATCCGTCGTTTTACCCAGAATTCAGTCGTAACCGCGGCAAGATGCCAGGAACTATTCCTTCACCACTTTTATAAAGAGATCATCTCCTTTGTCTGTACTAAGTTTCAGGATATACAATCCTTTCGAGAGTGTTTCCATATTCACAAAGAGTTCGTTAGCGTCAGGACTAAAATTCAGATCCTGCCTGAGAATCTGTTTACCACTTACATCAGAAACCGCAACCGATACGTGCACTTCTTCTCTTAATTTTGATTTCAGGTAAAGCAGTCCCTGCGAAGGATTAGGATACATTGTAAAACGGTTTTCGTTTGTGAAAACATCTTTAATCCCCGTACAATTCACAACAGTAAAAGCCACTTCCGTTGTACTTATGCAACCATCCTGGTTAGTAGCAATGCATGTAAACGTCTGGTCGCCGGAAGCATAGTATGTTATTCCAGTTGATGCGACACTGTCCGGCAACCAAAAATAACTCGTTCCACCGGAAGCCTCAATATCAAAAGGTTCATCAATACACATATTTCCTGATTGAACGGAAAGACTCAAGTTAGGACTCGGATGTACAATTACGGTTTTAGAAGAAACGCTCACCGTTCCGTTGTCTGTTGTCAGGGTAATCACATAAGTGCCTGGAGTATCAAAAATAACAGTTGCTGCTGAGTTTGCATCCGGAAAAAAATTCGGAGTACCGGTTGAACTCCAGGTATAGGAAGGAGCCGGCGTACCAACCGAAGTATTGGTGAGGGTCATCACGGCATACTGGCATACACTCGCCGGAACTTTAAATTGCGATACAGAGGCCATAGGGATCACTGAGCATAAATTATGTGTACCCAAAAATTTCCGGTAAGGAGAATTTGCCATGGCTGCTTGTATGCGGGTTGCCTGGTCGGTCGTATACATATACTTGGAATTGTCGTCCGTGTAATCCATAAAATTCATGAACATACAACCATCCAATGAAGTTGGGCAGGATGAATTCCCCGTAGCAAAGAGCGGGTAAGAAGGCGCTCCGAAATTCTGGCCAAAAGCGCCGGACCCATAACCACCTTTTTGCGGAGGCGTATCGTCACAATAATCCGTAGCGTTACAATCACCCGAAGGGTTGCTGCTTCCGTCTCCTCCAATATGCCTTAACCCCAGCCAGTGGCCGATTTCATGTGTTGACGTTCTTCCCCTCTCGTATCCGGCAAAGTAAGACCCCGAAGGAAAAATTGTTTTTGAACCGAAAACCCTGGCATAACACCAAAATCCATCGGTGGTTGCAGATCCGACGAATGAAGCCGAAATGCCACTTAAACCTGAATAAGGTGGAAAAGTAGCATAGCCTAACAAACTATTCGCGTTAATATTATTATCTGTTACCCATATATTCAGATATTTTGTCACGTTCCAGATCGTTTGTGGTTTTACTGTTCCGTTTATAAAGGACTGTAAAGCACTGCTTGAAGTAAAGGAACCCGGATTGGACCACCCTTTGCTTACATAATTGATACGTTCAATTCCAGGTTCCGCCAGCACATTTCCCAGTGTATCTTTTGTTGCAAGGCAAAACTGCACATTACAATCTGCAATTTTCACACGCCCCATTCCATCAAGGTTGGGAGATGGCAAACCCTGGCTTGCCGCCCAGAGGTCAAAGGCCGTTGGCGGATAATTGCCACTGTTATATCCTATACCGCCAAAATCATTGTTCAACACCTGGATCTGTGAATTTAATTGTCCCTGCGCCAGGTTCGGATAGGTACCGACCGCTTGTCCCCCATGGATCACATGGATGATCACCGGTATAGTATAAGGAACCATGCTCGCTTTTTTTTCTCCCTGCTCAATGCGCGCCTGTTTGATCAATTCCTGAAAACGCGATTCCCATTCCTGGTCAGGGACTAATGTACCGCATGGCCCCCGATTGTCTACAAAATTACCGGTCTGTAAATTTGTTTGTGCAAAGGTCTGCAATCCAAAAAACAGAAAATAAATCGCTGCTTTCTTACTCAGTTCTTGTTTCATTCTTTTATATAAATTATTAAAACGTCCTTCCGTATTTAACAGAAAAATATTTTCGGGGGGAAAAGACTGTTATTTGATGCGTTAATTAGTGAGATAAATTCTATTTCAGGTTTTATTCTTTCACCAGTCTTATAAAATCCACATTTCCTTTATCCGTTTTTAATTTCATCGTATAAACCCCATTGGCCATATTTGAAACATTTATCTGCGTTTCATTTTTTCCCTTTTTAAAATGCAGTGTGTTTCTGAATACTATTTTGCCCAGTGCATCAACGATTTCCATTTGCACTTCGAGGTCTGCGTTTACATGTGATTTAATAGAAAGAAGATTGTTGGCAGGATTAGGGTATACCTCGAATAGTTCTTGACCGGTTTTTGAATTTGTGATCCCGGTACATTCGGAAAGCTCCATTGAAATTATTTGAGATCCGGCACATCCATCTGTGGACCTTCCATTTACCGTATAGCTGAGTGGATCGGAGAAGGACGCTATAAAACTTATTGAAGACCCGGTGGAAGAATTTGGCATCCAGGTATAAGTGGCGGCGCCATTAGCGCTGAGCGTAATTTCTTCGCCGACACAAATGGTGGGTGTTGGCGCTGATGATGTAAGTGTTAGAATCGGACTTGCAGCTACCGTAAGCGTTTGAGTAGCCGTTGTACCTGCACCAAATCCATTGGAGGCAGTCAGTGAAACGGTGTACGTTCCAGCATTCGGAAAAACAACCGATGGATTTTGTGAACCGGGTGAATTGATGATCACGCCCGTAGAAGGGGAAACCTGCCAGTTCCAGGCAGTTGGCGATCCGGACGAATTATCAGTAAACACCTTGCTTACTCCGGAACAAATTATACCTGCTGGAGAAAAAGAAGATGTTGGAACCGCCGTAGCTGCAATCACATCAACCTGGTAAATCCCGCGGCCGTAGGTTGCTGCCCTTAGCAGATTAGGTGCCGCAGGTGAAATTTCAAAATCCGAAACCGGAACATTCGGTAAACCTGTGTTATATAAAGACCACGTTGTGGAAGAATTATCTTTTGTATAAACTCCTACATCCATTCCAACATAAATTCTGTCGCTTGAACCGGGTTGATAAATGGAACAATTTGCAGGCAAATTAGGAAGGTTAGAGGAAATATTTGTCCAGGTTGAACCTCCATTTGTGGTTTGATACACTTTGTTCCCCGCCGTGTAGCCACTCAGGGTAACCCACGCGGTATTGGCATCCGTTGGATCTATCGTTATAAAGGTAGGTGCCGATCCCGAAGCAGGAATAGAACCTGTTACATTCGTCCAGCTTGTTCCACCGTTAATTGTCTTACGGATAGAAGTTCCATGGATCACATAAATCACCTGGTTGTTGGAAGGCGCTATCGCAAATTCAACAATGTATCCGCTTCCGCCCGTTGCAGTTAATTGCGTCCAGTTAGCGCCAAGATTCGTGCTTTTAAACAGCTGTGATCTTCCCGCATACAAAGTTGTTGCCGTCACCGGATCCTGTTTCCAGGGAGACACCCAGCCGCCGCCGCCTGTCATCCCGCTCGTGGCCGAAGAATAAGATCCCCCGCCATTCGTACTTCTTGAAAAGTTTCCGCCTGGGTTGGACACAAAAAGATTCTGATCGTTTGTCCTGTCAATAAAACAATCCATGCCATCTCCGGCGTAACTGGCCTGGTAAGTAGTTCCGTTGTATAGTCCGGTACCGTTGTCCTGGTGCCCACTAAGCCATTTGTTAGCACTCAGGGAGGAAGTTCCCATCTTATAAACCTGCGCAATGTTGCGCTGATTATTCAGATCCGTCCAGCTTGTAACATTATATTTAAAGATCCCACCATCGGATGCGGAATATAAAAACCCGGTTGAGCTATACTCCAGCTCATGGTGATCGGCTTTCATATATACTGAAGGGAACGTTGTCCCGATCCAGCAACCCGTGCAGGTCCAGGTGCCGGTTGCGCCGCCGCCATTACTCGACCAAACGTTAACACCTCCTACATCCACCCTGTTTATATTTGTAGGTGAAACCGCGATAGCCAGATCATACCAGCCTTGTCCGTCGGTGCCTGTGCCTGCGCAGGCATTGGCCAGCAGATTGGGACTGGTGGACATCACACTGAAGGTTGTACCACTGGTTGTAGAACGATAAAGGCCCGCAAAAGCACTGGCTCCACTGCTGGAGCGCAGCACGTAAACGTAGTTCGCATCAGCGGGACTGACCGCTATGGCGATCCTGTTAGCACCTGACGTTGGAATCCCTGTTGAGATCAAAGAAAAACCGGCGCCGGCGTTGGTTGAAAGATAAAAATTTGTTCCGCCAAGATAAACTGTATTTGGATCTCCCGGTTTAAACTCCAGGTCATACCAATTGCCCCCGACAACCATTGTCCAGCTTGTACCTCCGTTCGTTGTACGATAAAGGCCGGAGTTTGTTGCCGCCATTAATATTAGGGGATTCGCAGGATTAATGATCAATCGCCTCATTTGCATTTGGGTATTAACGGCAAAAACAAGGCCGGTTGAATTCCAAGTAAGACCTCCGTCGGTAGATTTCAATACTCCTATACAATATGTATCTCCTGCATCACCATCGCCAGTCGCCAAATACATGGTATTCGGATTTGAAGGGTCAATAGCCAGATCCGAACAACCGATCACGGAAAGGTAATCCGTGTTGGTAGTCCACGTAACGCCACCGTCCGTGGTTTTCCATAATCCGCCAGCCGGAGCGCCTGCCCAGAAAGTTGTAGGGGTCATGGGGTGAAAAGTTATAAAATTATCTCTTCCCGCTTTACGCGGAAATCCATTGGTTGCAACGCCACTCATAGGGCCCATAGGACCCATCGCTGTCCAGGTAGTGCTGGCCATTGGACTGCTGGATTTATTCCCACCTGTATTTTGTTGTAGGAATTCAAGATAATTATTCAGGTTGTCTGATAATACTGAGAGGTCACCCGAAGGATAAACACGCGGCGAAACAAAGTCTTCCCAGCGTTTAAAAGGTTTATAGCCGATGCCGGGCTCATTTATGTCCTTGCCTTTAAAATACTCATTAAAAGCTGCCTGAATTTCATAGAAATTTCGCCCGGGTTCATGCATTACTTCGGGCCAGGTCTGTGAGAAACATGTTTTGCCGAATAAAACGGTAACAAAAAAGAATCCTAATTTTTTCATCCTATAATTAATATTTTTCTAAAGTAGTTAATCCATGTATAAGACTCAACTTTTTTTAGTTAAAACACGCTGTATTTCTTACATTTGGTCATGACCAACAAAATTAGTTTCCTCCTGCTCCTGCTGCATTGCTCATTTGCGGGGATTTCGCAAAAAAAAAGCCTGACACTCACCATTACGTATACTGAACCTTACTGTGGAGGGGCGAGGCCCACAAAAGAAATAGAAGAAGCCACACAAACCCCTAAACCGTATGCAAAAAAAACAGTAGTCATTGTTTCTGAATCGGGAAAACTATGTGTTGTGAAAACCAATTCAGCTGGCGTATTAAAAGTAAAATTAAAAGAGGGTTCATATAAAGTGTATGAATCCTGGCGTTATTATAAGCAGGCTCCCGCTCCAAATCAGTTAAAAGACATGGACTCCGAATGCCTGAAGTCAGAATGGCAAAAAGAAATTTATACGATCAAAATAGGTCCGCAAGGGAACGAAGTTGTTTCGAAAAATGAGATCGTGATCTATTGTCCTTGGGCGGTTCCCTGCTTGCTTGAATCAGCAAAACCACAAATGCCGGAATAAAACAATTTTAAGGTTTATTTTTAGCGTTTAAAATCTAAAATAACCCAATCCAAAATGACCTAAATGCTTGTCTTTATTGATATTTAGCAGTCTTATTAACATCTAAAACGTTTTAATTAACATTTGAATTTAACAAATCCTCCAACTGGTCTAAATTAGAGGTCTTCTGCTATCCCTGATCCGAAAAAAGTTGTATCTTCGTTCAGTCAATTAAATCCAATACCATGTCAATATTCAGAAGTTTGTTAGTCGCAGGGATTTTATTTCTAATTCCTAACCTGATCTTTTCTCAATCACCTAAGAAATACTGTGATGCCGCCGAGAAATTTGAAAAAGCAAAAAACTACGAAGGTGCTATCGAGAATTACTCTAAAGCTCTTGAAATGGACCCAAAATTTGAAAAAGCTTATATAGCGAGGGCCATATGTTATGAAAAAATTAACTTCAAGGCGGAAGCCGTTGAAGATTATAAAAAAGCCCTGGTTTTTAATCCTAAGGAAAAAGAATACTTTTACCATGCCGGCCGTTTGCTGGCTGACCTTGGCAAAAACCAGGAGGCGGACGAAATGCTGCGCAAGGCCATCGAACGTGACAAAGGTTATACGGAAGCGCTTGCCGTTGAGGTTAGAGTTTTGTTTGCCCTCAAAGACTACAACTACGGTTTAAAAATTACTCAGATGTCGCTTGACGACAAAAAGACCGCCCAGTCTTTATACAATCATGCTGTCATGCTGGACAGCCTCAAAAATAATGTGGAGGCGGAAAAATTCTACCGCAGCGCAAAACAAATGGATCCAAAATTCATTGCGGCTTATGTAGCACTTGCTTTGACTCAGATTGAACTGAATAAAAATGAAGATGCGATGAAGACCTGTGATGATGCGCTTGTTAAAGACCCAAGCAACTCGGATGTATTTTACGCAAAAAGCCTTGTGAATGCGGCGAAAAAGGATTTCCAGAACGCTATCAATGAAATTACAAAAGTAATCCTTACCAAGCCAACCGTTAATTCTTTTATGTTAAGGGCTTCTTTCTATGGTATTCTTGGCCAGCACCACAATGCTATCAATGATTATTCACAGGTGATCCGCCTGGATGATAAAGACATTATCGCTTACCTGAACAGGGCCTATGCCAGTGAGCAGATCCAGAACTTCAAAGCCGCTTTGTCTGATTACAATAAAGTTGCTTCACTTGCAAATGGCGATGACAAAATTGACGGGATCGTAAAGCAGGCTAAAAAGAAAATCTATGAACTAAATAAAGAAAGCGTAAAACCTGAAATTGAACTTACTTCCATTAAATCGGATAAGAACACTATCAGGATTTCTGCTGACAAAAACGAGATCAGCATTAAAGGTATTGTAAGAGATGCAAGTCTTATTAAAAACATCAATGTTAACTCCGGAACTGCTGTATTCTCTATGGATTCCCTGAACCCAGTGTTTACACTGACAATTAGCGATCTAATTAAACTAAACGAAATTACTGTAAGCGCTACCGACGTTTATAACAATACACAGATCACCCAATTCAAGATCGAAAAGACCGAAAGCGACAAGCCTATCATTGCGATCGAAACTCCAATAGCTACTTTCGAGAACGAGATCTTTATCGAGAACAATAACCAGGAAATTTATTTGCAGGGTAAAATCAAAGATGCCAGCCTGATCGAATCTATCAGTGTTGACGGGATCAGCGCCTCATTTAACCCAACCAATCTTAATCCTGAGTTTTCAACCCAGATAAAAATTGCTGAGAAAGCAAAAATCTCTATCGTTGTAAGGGATATTTATGGCAACGAGAATGTTCAGGTATACGCGCTCAACCGCACCGCCGCTACTGCGGGTATTGATAATCCTATGGGAAATACCTGGGTGGTATTTATCGAAAACAGTAAGTACACGAGCTTCCCAAGTCTTGAAGGTCCTGCAAAAGACGTTACCGCAATGAGAACGGCTCTTGCAAATTACAAGATCACTAAAACCATCCTTAAACAAAACATGACCAAAACGGAAATGGAAAAATTCTTCTCCATCGAGTTAAGGGATTATGTAAAGAACAATAACATCAACTCTCTGCTGATCTGGTATGCTGGTCATGGTAAATACGTAAGTCCTACAGGATACTGGGTTCCTTCGGATGGAAAAACTGATGACGAGTTCAGCTATTTTGGCATCAATAACCTTAAAGCAGCCATGCAGTCTTATGCTGGCAAACTGGTACACACACTTGTTATTACCGATGCCTGCGAATCAGGCGCTACCTTCCTGATGGCAATGCGTGGTGGTGATGATGATAAACGTTGTGACAACTTTGAACTTACCAAGGCAAAATCTTCGCAAGTGTTTACTTCAGCCGGTTATGAACTTGCTTCTGATAATTCACAATTCACTAAAACATTTGTGAACTGCCTCAACAATAACGTTGATGTGTGCCTTCCAATCGAAAAGATCGTAAAAAAGGTAACAGCTTCGGTTGCAGCAGCCGGTAACCAGGCTCCTAAATTCGGTAAGATCAAAGATCTTGAAGACGAAGGCGGAACCTACTTCTTTATCAAAAAATAATTCGCGCTGATTGTATAATATTATATGTATATAAAAAAAATTATACAATTCCTTTTATTATTATTATTTCCTCTTTTATTTAGTGCGCAAACCTATCATTTCACCAACTACGGTGTAAAAGATGGGTTGGCGCAATCTAATGTTTCCGGCGTTGTGCAGGATAGCACCGGTTTTTACTGGCTCGCCACAGATGGCGGCGTTTCACGATTTGACGGAAAGAACTTCATTAATTATACTACTGAAGACGGCCTGGCAGATAACAATGTCAGCGCGATTTTCCTGGACAAGAACAACCATATCTGGCTCGGACATGAGAATGGAATGCTTACAAAATATGACGGCAGAACTTTCACAGAAATAAAATCCAAGCTGCTTCCGAAGGACAAAAAGATCTTTGGGTTTTTCCAGGATAAAGCTGGAAGCTTATGGATCTCTACTTTTTCGGCAGGCGTAATCAAGATCCTCGATCCATCACGCGATCTCAAGGAAAAACTTCAGATCAAAGTATATTCAGGGCGCCAGGGCTTAAGCCAGTATGTGTTCTCCACTTCACAGGATAAGGAAGGCAATCTTTGGTTTCTTACTGATGTAGGAATAAAAATAATGGACCGGAGCACCAGGCAGTTTGATTTTTTCAGGCCTGAAGGCATGCCGGTAGGCCAGATCTCCGCACTGGCTCTTGACCATAATAATAATTTTTTGATGGGCACCACGGCCGGCAGTGTTTCACGCTACGACGTAAACAAAAAACAATTTGAGACGCTTATCAGTCCCGAAGCAACATCCAATGCGCTCCTTGGCGGTGGGCCCAGCTATATCTATTCCATTGTGGAAGATAAAAAGGGAAATGTATGGGCTACAGTAGCTAATCATGGGGTCTACAGGTACAATAAGGCTACAGGGCAGATCACCGGCTTTAATACAACCAACGGCCTGGCTACCAATAAAATTAAAAGCATTTTTGAAGATAAGGAAGGAAACATGCTTTTAGGAACCTCCGGTGAAGGTTTCGAGGTTTTCTCCGGTGAAAAATTTGTTTCCTTTTCAAAACGAAACGGGCTCAGGGACAACCAGGTTTGGGCCATTAGTAAAGACCGGAATGGAAACTACTGGTTCGGAACGAACGAAGGTCTTACCATTTACAATCCTAAACTAAGCCCGGAGAAAGCCTATAAGAATATTACAATCGCCGAAGGCCTTCCTAATAATAATGTCCGTAGCATTGTTGCCGACCACTATGGCAACTTATGGATAGGCATGTGGGGCGGCAAAGTAATCAAATACGACGCGGCGCAGTCGCGTTTTATGCAGACCCCCGCATTAAACGACATTGTGAACAATCTTGTGAGCAGCATGTTGATCGACAAAAAAAACAGGTTGTGGATAGGAACATACGAAGGCATCGTATTATACGACCTTAATTCGGGCGCTATTAAGACGATCCGTACGATTGACGGGTTAAGCGACAATGATATCTCAACCCTGTTTGAGGACAGCAATGGCAATATCTGGATAGGAACAAAACAAAAAGGGATCACCGTTTACGATGGTACGACCTTTAAAAAATATAACCGGGAAAACGGGCTCAACAACACCAGCATTTCTTCTGTGACGGAAGACGCTAAAAAGCAGATCTGGATTGGTACGGAAGGCGGCGGAGCTTTTGTTTATAATGGAAAGTCTTTTTCGAATTTTAAAGTAAAAGACGGCCTGGCATCTGATTTTATTACACTTATAACGTCAGACAAAAATAAGAACATCTGGCTTGGAACAAACAAAGGCCTGAACCGTTATAATACCGACAAAGGAATATTTTCATCATTTATGAAAGGCGACGGTTTTACCGGCGTGGAAACCAAGGCCCGCGCGGTTTTCACTGACGATGAAAATAATATCTGGTTTGGTACGGTAAACGGCGCTTTTAAATACAATCCAAAACTGGATGGAATTGCCAGTACCCAGCCTCTTACAAAGTTGTTATCGTTCAAAGTAAATTTAAAAGACTATCCGCTGACGGATGAAATAGAACTTTCTCACAAGGAAAATTCTCTGAGTTTTGACTTTATCGGGATCTCTCTTTCAAATCCTGAAGGCGTGAGATATAAAATTAAGCTGGAAGGATACGATGATGACTGGCGAACCATTACAGAAACTTCCGAGATCTATTCTAATCTGCCGCATAATAAATATGTGTTCCGGTTGATTGCCTGCAACAGCGCGGGTATTTGCAGTGAGCCGGTAAGTCTTAAGATCAACATCAGTCCTCCCTACTGGAAAACCTGGTGGTTCTATCTCCTTGTTTTTACCGGCGTAGTGAGTGGGTTATTCGCGTATATCAAAATCAGGGAGCGTAAACTTCAGGAAGAAAAGAAAATACTGGAAGATAAAGTAAACGAACGTACCGCTGAAGTCGTGGAGAAGAATAAAGAACTGGACGAGATCAACAAAGATATTACAGCCAGTATCCGTTATGCCAAACGCATCCAGGACGCCATTTTACCTCCGGATGACTTTGTAAAAAAACATTTGCCAAACACTTTTGTCCTGTTTAAACCTAAGGATATTGTAAGCGGCGATTTCTACTGGATGGAAGACAAAAAAGATACGGTGATCTTTGCTGCGGTAGATTGCACAGGTCATGGCGTTCCGGGAGCGTTTATGTCTATTGTCGGGCACAATCTTTTAGACCGTGTAGTCGGAGAACAAAAGATCACCCAACCAGCTAGGATCCTTGATGAGCTGAATAAAAGCATCAGTGACACACTGCGTCAGACCGATCTTGAGGACAACACCGTAAGGGATGGAATGGATATTGCGCTCTGCGCCTTTGACAAGAAAAAAGGCGTGCTTGAATTTGCAGGCGCTTATAACCCGCTGTGGCTGATCCGCAACAACGAATTAATTGAAGTGAAAGCCAATAAATTTCCGATCGGGAATTCCAAGTCGGGCGACAATAATAAATTTACCAACCACGAAATTCCACTGCAAAAAGGAGATACTATTTATATTTTCTCCGATGGCTACTCCGATCAGTTTGGAGGACCTGCGGGTAAAAAATTCAAAGCGAGCACCCTTAAACAATTACTCATCAGCTCGCAGCACCTGGGTATGGCCGAACAGCGCGAGCTGCTTAATAAAACGATTGAAGAGTGGCGCGGGCAACATGAACAGGTGGATGATATCCTGGTGATTGGTACGCGATACAACTAACTCATATAATTTATAATATCGTTCGTAAAACTCTGTTTCCGGATACTGAAACCTTAGTGGGATTAGTTTTTATTGCAACATTATACCCTTTGGTAGTATTGTTGACCGATGTAATTCCTAAAGTGTTTTCTATAAACCTTTATACTGTAACAAGTCCAGGATACAAATCCCTTTTCATTGCGGGGATCTTTTAATCCAGCTTAAAGGACGTGCTGCCGATCACCACACCATCGCAGGAAACTTCTACCAGGTATTTGCCCGGTACATATTCGCCCTGCCCTTCGCAATAGGTTACACCGCTGATCTCCACGTTTGCATAGTTGAGCGTTTCTTTCCCGGCATAATAACCGTTGCTTTTATTAAACATGAATTTATAATTATCGTCATAACTCTTGGCCATCTCTTTTCCATCCGGCGTCATAATGCGGATGTACACGGTCTTTTCGCCAGTTCGCGCAATTTTATTTTCACCAAGAGTAAATCCTACTTTTATTTTCTCTGTTTTTTTAGCTTTGTTTGTTTCCGATTCCTTTTTTCCGCCTCTTTTATACGACACTGCTTTTGCAGTGATGTTAAAGCAGGTAAGAATGCTTCCTTTGGCAATTGTGGTCTTGAGCTCGTCTTTTTCCTTTATCAGCGTTGTTTGTTTTTCCTTTTCATAATCCAGCTGCTTGAGGACCGTCTTCTTATCCTTTACCAGCGCAATATTCAGCGTGTTTAAAGAATCTATCGTCCGCACAAAGCCTTTCATGATTGTTCGCAGGGTTTCGGTTTCCTTCCGTAATTGCCCAATGATATAAGCATCACCCTTGTGTTGATCAGCTTGTTTGATCAGTTCGCTGATCCTGGCACGCTTCTCTTCAATTTCCTTTTGCATGATAGCGTCCTTTCCTTTCAACCCTTCAAAGTCCTTTTGCAGCAGCAACAGATCCGATTTCACATTATCTCGCTCTACGATTACCTGTTCTGTAACAATTTTCTCCTTAATGATCTCATTTTTGGAAGTTTTCCATAGCCAGATCGTAACAGCATTGCTGGCCATTAAGAGCACAATAACAGACCATAAAATAATAATTCCGCCTCTTCGGCGGGATTTTTCATTTTCTTCACTCATGTCTCAAAAATAAGATACAAAAACAGTATTTTAGTGTTAAATGTATGGCACTTATTAACGATTTCATGTCATTAATTTATCCACGCCACTGCGAAGCTTGCGGGAATGGCCTGTTCGCGCATGAGCAGTTTCTGTGCAATGTGTGCACGCTTAATTTACCTAAAAGCAATTATCATTCTTTAACAGATTCTGAGCTTGTCAAAACATTCAGCGGACGCGTGCCTATTGTGAACGCGGGCAGTTATTATTTATACGAAAAGAGTGGTAAGATCCAGAGGCTCCTTCATTCCATTAAATATGAGGAGCAAAAAGAACTGGGCGAACATCTCGGGATCCTCTACGGGTCGGATCTCACGAAGCAGGATTCCTTTAAGGAAATCCATGTGATCCTGCCTGTGCCTTTGCATAAGAAAAAATTAAAAGCAAGAGGTTTTAATCAGAGTGAATGGTTTGCAAAAGGTCTTGCAAAAAGCATGGAAAAAGAAATGGATGTAAACTCACTCGAAAGAATTGTGGATACTGCCACACAAACAAAAAAAAGAAAATTCCAGCGCTGGGAAAATGTGGAAGGCATTTTTAAATTAAAGCCGGAAGCCAAACTCGCCAATAAACATGTGTTATTGGTTGATGACGTGATCACTACCGGGGCAACTATTGAGGCCTGCTGGATGGCCTTGCGGCATGTGCCCGGGATCAGGATCTCTGTGGCGAGCATTGCGTTTGCAGCGAAATATTAGAAGCCATCTACCCGAGGTTTTATAGCGCGAGAAACCGATTTTTATCTTCATTCTTCAGAAGCGCGCAGCTCTCTACTCTACCGAATATTTTTTTGCGGCGCTTCGCAATAAAATCATAGACGAGGTTTCTTAAAAAAGGCGGGATAATTACAAAAATAATAGCCAGTGGCCAGGCCCCTCGCATAAATGGCGCCAGGCGGAGAGCTGCGCAGGACTTTATATAGGCCGAGTGATCCTTGATTAAAATGATGCTATCTATTTTGTTATCGACCTCAAAATATTTCCGGAGCGACCTGCCGATCTCCGATTCCAGGGGCGCAAAATGCATACGCTTATTGTTTTTTTCGTGCCTGAGGAAAAACTGTATGGTTTTGTTGCAGAAGCCACACTCTCCGTCGAATAATAAAATGGGCTGCTTCTTAAGTGCTTCTTGTATGTCAGTATTCATGGCTTCAATCTACGGCCGCGCAGAAATAAAATAAGGATCAGAGCTTAATTCATAACGTTTTGGCAACACCTTAAAGGTAACCAGATCCACAAAACTTACAAAACCATTCCTCCCACCGCATTGGCTTGTATGATGAGGCAAGGGGCCGTTCGTAGAAATATTGCGTGATAATACATACAGGAGTTTTTTAGTCTCATCAACGGCGATACCATGTGGCTGATAACCACATGCGATATTCGAGCTTCCGTAGCTATTCGCGTTTATCTGTGTGAGGATTCCGGTTGCGCCCGGGAGCGTCACATAATCTTCTGTGCAGCTTACATAATACCTGTCCATGGCTTTGGAATAAATAATTTCCTGGGGGAAGACGCCCGTCGGAATTATTTTAATTACCTGGTCTGTCAATACATCCAGCACTCTCACATCGTTAGACTGCTGGCAGGTAATTAAAAGTTCTTTCTCATCCGGGGATAAAATAATATCGTGGGGTTTAATAAAAGTATTGGGAGAAGTATTATTGTCAAGATATACGGTGTTAACGCTCGTGAATCCCGTATCCAGGATCATTATATAATTATTTTCCTGCGCTCCGACATACACTTTATCCTGCTCCGCGTTTAATGCAATACCATGTGGATTGGCAAGCACCCCTGAAAAAGCAAGAAGTTTCCTGTTTTCCAGGTCTACGGCGCTCACCCTGCCATTATTATTTAAAGAAGTACAATAGGCGCGTTTACCGTTTTTTGAGATAATGAAGGTATTCCAGGCGAGATCATCCTGTGTGCCTGAACCTGCAGCAAATGGCGTTAAGGGAATGTCGCCAACATAACTGTCGTCGCTGCAGCGGAATTTCTGCATAATGTTATTGTTTATAAAAATAACATACCAATATTTCCCGTCCGCGGAAACTCTTATTTGGTGAGGGGTATCAGGTCCTGGTTTATTTCCCACATCAATATAACGAATTGGCAGCTGTGTTTCTGAATCAAAAACGGTAACCACATCACAACCCTGATTCACCGCGTAGAGCTTTTTGCGCTGCGGGTCATCAGTCCACATAACATTTCCGCTAAGATCCGGCGCGCCTTTATCAATCCATTCTTTAATTATCTTTACCTGTTCATAGCTCAGTGCATCCCTGTTTAAGGGCATGGTGGGCTGATTCTGTACACCAAGGTCCGGAAAAGTATTTATGAAATAACAGAGGGAAGAAAATTTACTGCTATAGGGTATTACGGGGGAACCGTTTGAAGAGCCAGAAAACATGGCCTTCCAGGTCTTAAGGTTATAATCAGCGGCCGCTTTTTTGCTAGCGGAATTATGACATCCGTTTACCGCGCAGGAGTTAACGAGGATCTCGCCAATTTCGTGAGGGTAATCGCCGTAGTTTATTTTTCCGACATCTTTCCTGCATGAAAGAAGGACTATAAGAAAAAAAACAAGTATGTATCCGGAAGATCTCTTCAATTACTCTTTAATTATTTTCCTGGTGATATTTTGCATTTGAAGATTTATGTTGAGTTTTATTGTGACAAAATACACCCCTTTATTTAAAGATGATATATCAAACGTTCCGGTAGCTGAAGTGAGCCTGGTCGTCATGATCTCCTTGCCAAGGACATCCTGCAGAATCACCTCGCCCTTCTGAAAACCAACCAGGTCGCAGGAAATAGTTATTGTATTATTTGCCGGGTTCGGAAATACCGAAACATGTGACTCCAGTTTACCTTCACTGATCTCCTCCAGTCCTATCGTTAAAGATTTGGATGAAAAAAAGTTCAGTCCGCCTCCCGCGTTACCAATAAACAGATCCCGCTGGCCATCCCCGTTAATGTCTTCAAACCAAACCGCCGACTGACTTCCTTCATTATATCCATTTACGCTTTTTGTAATTAATGTAAAAGGTGTTGTTATTGAAAATGGAGCAGAAACGCTGTATTGAAAAACAGGTCCGCTAAAAGAACCCACCAGCAAATTTGTTTCGCCGCTTATATTCTTATAGAAAAAAGGCACCGCATAACCATCGTAGCCAAAAATATTCGGGTCTCCCTTTACGTCTACATTCCCCAGAGAACTTGTCATGAGCGTAAATACAGGCACGGTTGAAGTACTTATGTTCCGGTACCAGGCAATCTTGCCATTCTGCATGCCGATCAGCAGATCGAGGCGTGCATCATTGTCCAGATCGAATAACTGCGGTGCTGCCGCGCCCGAAGGTGTTGTAAACGAAAATGGGTTTTCATGGAATACCGAAAAATTACAGAGGTTATTTGCCCCGGCCGTATTTTCTAACCAGTGTATTTGTCCGCTTGAAGTTCCAAAAAGTAAATCTACGTCTCCATCCAGGTCAATATCTCCAATAGTGGGCATCACATTGTTAATGTACATCGAATTGCTCAGGGTACGGGTACTAAGACTGCAATAATCCCGCGTAATCAATGAATAGCTCGGCTGGGACTGGCTCCCGGTATTGCGGTACAAGGTAAGCTGTGCCTTTAAAGCGTTGTTCTGGTAATACCCATAGCTACCAATAAGAAGATCTTTTTTACCGTCATAATCATAGTCAAAAACCAGCGGAAAGGAATTCTGGCCTACTTCGATCATCTCATCCTGCAAAAAATTATTTTTCTCGAACTGAAAGTTAACTGTGCCGGTTGCGCTTGTGTTTTTATACAGCCACATACTTTTGTAATTTTCGCTGCCGTAAGAATTAGGAGTCACAATAAGATCCTTTTTATTATCTCCATTCACATCTACATTATACGCGCAGGGAAAGCTGTTCATCCTTGCCTGTGTTGTGTTATTTTTATTCGGGAAGTTTGGGTACAGCCTGGTGCTATCGGTGAAAAGCGCAGCCTGCTGAGTACCGGTGTTATGAACATATTCAATGGTATTACAGGAGATATCTCCCATAATCAGGTCAATATCCGCATCACCGTCACTATCCAGGCAGGCCAGGCAGGAACCCGAATGATATGTTTTTGGATGCGTTCCCAGGTAATTTATACTTTTATCTCCTGGCGTTTCGCATACATTAAAATCCACAGCGCAATTACTTTCGCTGATCTTACCCCAACAATTCTCCGTATAATCAAATATCAGACTGTCACAGTTAAAACCACTTTCAACCGACATGTTCTTATGGAACTGTACAAAAATACCCTGTGGCGAAAACGTCAGGACATCCAGGTCATTGTCCCCGTCAACATCCACAATACCGGGAACCCCGACTGAGCTTGCGTATAAATTACTAATGGTAGGAGTTCCGACCGGATTATAATCAGAATAAAGCAGTGATTTGAACAATCCAAATCCAGGACCGTTAGCAGTACTGATATTTTTATATACTTTTATTCCTGAATTGGTGGAACAAAACAGATCTTCTTTTCCGTCACAGTTAAAATCTTTAAAAACAGCCCAGTTCGCAACTTGTGGAAATAAATAACTATAAAACCAGCTTTCCCTGTACTTTATTTGCCCTGGATTACCAATATTAATAAAACAACGAAAACGGCCAACTCCATATATATTTAACCGGTCAAAGGCAACAATGTCTTTCTTATTATCACCGTTAAGATCGAGGTTAGATACATTCGAAAAATTAAGGCCATTTGCCCAGGCCATTTTCAAAACATACCCGTTTTCTATCACGGTAATAGTATCACGGTCTACCGCTAGTTGAGCCAGCGACACATTTACTAAAAAACATAAAAAAAAGATGGGGCTATATCTTGACATCATCTACAAAAATATGCAAATAAAGAGCCAAAAGCTATCTCAGTCGCGCCATTTAAAAGGTTAATTAATCCAAATAACAAACTATTGCGGGATACGCCGTTTTTTTAGTACCTTAAATCAGAATTTCCTGCGTGAAAAAGTTACTCGTTATAGTTTTTTTCATACTCCTGAACTTTCAGGGCTTTTCTTTTCACATTGTTGGTGGAGAAATGATCTACAATGATCTTGGAAACGGAAAATACGAGATCATCCTTAAAATTTACAGGGATTGTGCCGCTTCAAACGCCGCTGATTTTGATGGTACCAGCAATGCGGGGCCGGCCTATTTAACGGTATACAATTCGTCAGGCAATTTTGAAGGAATTTATGATATTGGTTCACCGGTAATTACCTCTGTTCCTCCTGCCTTTAATAATCCGTGCATTATTGCTCCTAATAATATTTGTATTGAGGAGGGAATTTACACGTATACACTCGACCTGCCACCCAAAGCAGGTGGCTACACAATTATTTACCAACGCTGCTGCAGGAATTCCATCATTGAAAACCTTTTAAACCCGGATAACCAGGGAGCCACTTACTTTGCCAAAATTCCGGGTCCTGAAGATGCCGCGGCCAATAGCTCTCCCCGCTTTTCCAAGTTTCCCCCTATTTATATCTGTAGCAACGTCCCTGTTAAGTTTGACCATTCGGCTGTTGATCCGGATGGCGACCAGCTGGTTTATTCTCTTTGCGCTCCCTTTGCCGGGCTTGACGGCTGCTGCCCCTCACTTGGAAGCTCGCCTCCGCAATCTCCAAATGCCACCTGTGTTTCGCCTCCAGCCTCCTGTCCAACCAATGCTACGCCTCCTCCCTATACCAGTGTCCTGTTTGTTGCACCATACAGCGGAAATTATCCCATTGACAGTAATCCTGCTTTTTCTATCAACCCGACAACCGGCGAGTTATCGGGAACACCGACTTTAACAGGGCAATATGTGGTAGGCATTTGCGCGCAGGAATACAAGAACAACAAACTGATCAACACACATTTCCGGGATTTTCAGTTTACAGTGATCGGTTGCACGGTAAACGTTCAAAGTATCGTGGCAGAGCAGAAGCAGCAGTGCCAGGGGCAAACAATAGTATTTACCAATCAAAGCATCAATAATTCCTCAACCCCGGTTTACCACTGGGATTTTGGGGTTCCAGCCATCAGCAGTGATACGTCAAACCTGTTTCATACCACCTATGTATACCCGGATACCGGCATTTATGTTCTGACGCTTATTACCAATCCCGGCAAGCCCTGCAGCGATACTTTAAAAAAACCGGTATATGTTTACCCACCCCTGAAGATAAATTTTACAAGACCGGAGAGGCAATGTCTTAAAAATAATTCCTTTGATTTTAAAACAACAGGCATCTTCCTTCCGCAAACCACATATACCTGGGATTTCACTTCCTCTGCAACGCCAAGCGTATCAATTCTTAAAGACCCGGCTGGCATTCATTTTAATCAAAGCGGATTGTTTTTTGTAAAACAAAAAGCCAAACAATTTGCATGCAGGGATTCTTTTATCGACAGTGTGAGGGTTGTGCCAAGGCCAAAAGCAAAGATCAATAACCTTCAGAACGGGCTTTGTGATCCGGCACTGGTAGGATTCAGCAATGGCAGCAGCAGCGACCTTCCGATACGCCATTCCTGGCTTTTTGGCGATGGAAAGACATCAACCGAATTTGAACCGACACATGTATTTTCACCCGCGGGGACTTATGGTACAACTCTGACTGTTGAAACAACAGAACTTTGCAGGGATACAGCCAAAGCTGTTCTTGTAAACATTCATGTATACCCAAAACCGGTAGCGGCATTCAGCATCACGCCCAAAGAGGCCAGCATTTTTGATCCCGACATTTCCATAAAGAGCTCTTACACGGATGTGGGCCTTAAAACCCGGTTTACTTTTGGCGACGGGCAAAGCTCGACGATGCAGCAAAACATTCATACGTATTCTGATTTTGGGAATTACACCATAACACAGATCGTTGAAAATGGATTTGGCTGTGTGGACACCCTAAGTGATCTTGTAAAAATTTTGCCGGAGTTCCGGTTTTGGATCCCTAATTCCTTTACACCGGATGATAATGCAAGAAACGATGTGTTCAAGCCAATAATGATCGGTACAAGAGAATATACCTTTGAAGTTTTTAACCGCTGGGGAGAAAGGATCTTCAAAACATCTGATACGGAAGAAGGCTGGAGCGGCTTTTACAGGGGATATGAATGCCCACAGGGAATTTACGTCTGGAAAATAAGTTTCCAAAATGTGGTGAGCGAACAACGCGAAACACACCTCGGTCACGTAACCCTTATCCGGATGAGTCCGCAGTATTAGTTCGCGGCTTCCCCCGAACTGAGACCAAATTCTTTCTAAGTAAGGCTTCACTCTGAAATTAATCTTACTTTTAAGATCAGATTAAACCATTGCAAAAACTCAGCGTATATTTTTTTGAGGATTACAATTTTAAAACACAAGTAACGTGGTTTAAGAAGTTGCTTTATGTTTTCCTGGTGATCGAGAGTAGCTATTTTTTATGTTATTTCGATCTTTTTTTTGGAGAAAATTCCATTGTATCTGTTAGTCCCCAAAAGATCGGCTTCTTCAAAAACCTCGCCTTTTTGCTCTATAATTCTGAATCAGCAGACCTGAGCAGAGTTTGTCTTATCTCATTACTGGTTCTGTCCTGTTTTAATCTGTTTACGAAGCGTTTCCGTTTTATTCCTGACCTGTTGCTTTGGTTTATAGTTGTGAATCTTAATAACCGTGTGTATCCTGCTTTAACAGGAGGCGACAACCTGTTGAACCAGTTTTTGTTCTTTAACTGTTTTTTATCTGTAAATTTTCAGATCACTCCAAACTGGCGGGGACAATTAAAAATATGTTTGCACAACCTCGCGGTTATAGCAATTATTGTTCAGATCTGTCTTTTGTATCTTTTATCTGCGCTTGCAAAGCTGAATGATCAGGAATGGTTATCCGGAAAGGCCCTCATTACCGTAACACAGATAAAACATTTCAGTATGTTCTCTTTTCACAGTTACAACAGGTCTCTTGATCCGCTCCTCATCTTCCTGAATTACGCGGTGCTCTTTTATCAATTATTGTTCCCCGCATTGATCTGGATCCGGAAAATTAAAAGGCCCCTGCTTATATTCGGCATCCTGATGCACCTCTATATCGCTTTTGTGATGGGCCTGCTGGGCTTCGGCTTCATAATGATTCTCGGGTATGTGTTTTTTTGGCCCACAAAACAGGCGGTTCGATAAATATTTCTATCTTTGCACCATGTTTACAAATGACCAATTAAAAGACTTGAATGATCGCAGCAGCGCGTTGAGGGGGTTTCTTTGACTATGATAGGAAGAAACACGATCTTGAGCTCTTAGAAGAGAAAACGCTTGATCCCAATTTTTGGAACGACTCCAAAAAAGCAGAAAAAATCCTAAACGAAGTAAAACAGGTTAAAAGCTGGACGTCTTCTTATGATGCATTATCACGTAAGGTGGATGACGTCAATACGCTTTACGAATTCTTTAAGAGCGGTGACGCCACTGAAGAGGAAACCGATGCTGAATTTAATTCGGCTTTCAGGCTGCTGGAGGAGATCGAATTTAAAAACATGCTGCGTGGCGAAGAAGACCGCCTGAATTGTATCCTGCAGATCAACGCCGGCGCAGGCGGTACGGAAAGCTGCGACTGGGCCAGCATGCTCATGCGCATGTACCTGATGTGGGCCGATAAAAAAGGCTTTACCGTAAAGGAACTGGATTATAACGGTGGCGATGTAGCCGGAATAAAATCTGTTTCGCTGGAAATAGAAGGTGAGTTTGCCTATGGATTTTTAAAGGGCGAGAATGGCGTTCACCGCCTGGTGCGCATCAGTCCTTTTGACTCCAATGCAAAACGTCATACCAGCTTCGCTTCCGTGTATGTTTACCCGGTAGTTGACGATACCATTGAAATTGACATCAAACCCGCGGATATAGAAATTTCAACCTCCCGGAGCGGTGGTGCAGGAGGGCAAAACGTAAACAAGGTAGAAAGTAAGGTTCAGCTGACCCATAAACCAACAGGTATAGTAGTTGTATGCCAGGTGGAACGTTCGCAATTGGGCAACCGGAACATGGCTATGCAGATGCTGCGTTCACAGCTTTATGAGCTGGAGATGCGCAAGCGGAACGAAGCCAAGAATGTTATTGAAGACGGCAAGATGAAAATTGAGTGGGGCTCGCAAATCCGCAGCTACGTATTGCATCCCTACAAAATGGTGAACGATCACCGCACCGAATTAAAGATCACGGATGCGGAAGGTGTATTGGATGGAGAACTGGATGAATTCATAAAGGCTTACCTGATGGCGACTGCTGGAAAAGCTCCTGCCGGGTAGACACGAATTACACAAGATGTCTGGGAGCCAGGAGGCAAGACGGAGATGACCTAAGTAACAGGACACGAAGTTCACTAATTACACGAATGGGTTTTTACGTATTAGAACTATAATTAATTCGTAAAATTCGTGTCTTCATGAAGGTTAAATATAAAAAACATGCAACAACCGGTAAGAGCAAAAAAACATTTAGGCCAGCATTTCCTGAACGATGAAAACATCGCGAGGAATATTGTGGATGCCTTGCTGGAAAAAGATAAGACTACGACTATTATTGAAGTGGGCCCTGGCACGGGAGTGTTAACCCAACATCTGATACTGGAAACAGAAAAGTTTTTTGCGCTGGATGTGGATACCGAATCCGTGGCATTCCTGAAAGAAAAATATCCTGCACAAAAAGATAAGGTTTTACTTTCCGACTTTTTGGAAACAGATCTCATAAAACTTGCCGGGAACAAATTTAATGTCATCGGGAATTTTCCTTACAATATCTCGAGCCAGATCATGTTTAAGGTATTGGATCATAAGAATGAAGTGGATCTTGTTGTGGGCATGTTCCAGAAGGAAGTCGCCATGCGCCTCGCGGAAAAACCAGGCTCAAAAGTGTACGGAATCTTAAGTGTGCTGTTGCAGGCGTATTATGACATCGAGTATCTTTTTACGGTGCATGAAAACGCCTTTACACCACCGCCAAAGGTAAAGAGTGCGGTGATCCGCTTAACACGCAATTCTGTTCAGAAGCTGGATTGCGACGAAGTGCTTTTTAAAAAAATAATCAAAACCACGTTTAACCAGCGCCGCAAAACGATCCGAAACTCTATCCGTACCTTATTCAACAATAATGAACTCCGTTATCCTCTTTTAGATAAACGGCCCGAGCAGCTTTCGGTATCCCAGTTTGTGGAATTGACGAAGTTTGTAGCTGAGAATAGTGTCGCTTAACAGTTTGCAATTTTACCTATAATTCCGGTTTGCAATTCCTGATCGTTACAGGAATTTCTTTAAAGTGAAAATTATTCTCCGAAAAAATAAGCTGAACCATTAAGCCCTTTGTTGCCGGCAAGGAAGACTGATCAAAGACAAAATTTCCCAGGCTGAAAAAAACAGGCTTGTTTTTAAACAAGAATTTTCCCTGGATCACATGTGGATGATGGCCTATGATCGCATCCGCACCTGAATCGATCAGTTCCATGGCCTGCTGCCTTTGCTCAATTGTAGGACTTTCCTGGAACTCAACACCCCAGTGAAGGATCACAACAACCTTGGTTTCCTTATTCCGGCTCTTAAATAGTTTGATCTTTTCCGCCAGTTCTGCAGCAGAGGCCTGACAAATTCCGGGGCTAGCCGGTAAATACGTCCAGTTCTCAAGGGGAAGTAATACGGAAGAAAATAAAGCCACTTTTATTTTCCCTTTTTGAAGGATCACTGGTTCGCAGGATTCCTCCTGGTTTAATCCATAACCCACCGGGATCATTTTATTTCTGATAATATTATCTCTGGTATCTGTGATCCCGCTTCTTCCCTGATCATACGTATGATTATTTGCCATCGCCAGATGCGTGATCCCTGCATTCTTAAGATAACCTAACCATTCAGGCTCTGCCCTGAAAATATATTTTTTGTGTACAGGTTGTTTTTTAGTTGTGACCGGACATTCAAGGTTTGCAACCACGTAATCGGACTGTGAGAAAACCGGTACTACATTCTTAAAAAGAAAAGGCACTCCTTTTTTATTAATCTGTTCGCGCACGCCTCTGTCCAGCAATAGATCACCAGTGAAACAAATAGTTAGTTCGTTTTTGGCTTCTTTACAACCTGAGAAAAAGATAACTAAAAATAATACGCGCCTGAAATTTACGCAATGTTTCATTTTTATTTGGGTGCCCGGGCAGACTTTTGCCTTGGGCTCACTGATCGCTCGGCCTTTCGCTTCCCTGATGCTAGTATGCCGTAACTCAACCAAGCTGTTTCTTAATCTACTTCGAGTTGAGATACACCAAAATTTCTGCTTCTAACATCCCGAACTATAAAAGATCTTTTCATCCGAAACCGGAACCTCTTTTGAAGGAAGGATAATCTCTTTCAGCCAAGCTGGAATCGAAGGAAGATCCTTTTTTTCTTCCAGCATTTTTTGCCACTGTTCGTCTGTTAAACGCTCACCGAGTGGGCGCACAAATTCAAAATAACTGAAGGTAGCGCCTTTGGTAAGGTAAAGGTATCCTTCTATCTCGACCACGACATAAATTTCGTTCACATTGCCAACGGCCTCATGCAGGATACCATTTTTTTCACAGCCGGGAACATTGCGCGTATAAACGTCTGCTACTACAGACACCGCTTTGTCAGGACCGGACACATTCTCCCACGAGTCCAATGATTTCCCTGGTTCAATAATGGAAAGTGTCAGGTATTCTATGCTCGCTCCTATAAATTCAATCGTCCTGTATTCCTGTTCCGACAATTTTTGTTTTTTAATTTCCTTCTGGCTTGCAGAATAAAGAAATTGTGCGCTTTCTTTTAATTGCGTCGTTTTTGAACTAATGTCCTCCGTCATCAGGCCGTTCCGTTTCAAAACACCTTCGGTTAGCGTTAAAAGTTCCAGCATATTTTTCCAAAAGAGTACATTTGGTTCCACATAACCAACCGTAAAAGGAGGTGGAGGACCGGCACCTCCACATTCGGCAGCCTCCGGTTGTTCACCATACAGAATGGCATCATGCTTGAGATCTGTCCACGATGCAAGAGAGGTATTCAGATTTTTTCTGTCCCACATATCTGTCGCCATAAACGCCGGGCAGTCTTTGTCCTTTTTTTGCATCACTAAAAGTGTGTGGATCCATTTGTTGTAAACTGTTTTATCCCATTCCTTATAATTTTCAAATTTTCTTTCGAGTTTTTCCAGGAGGGAAGGGTATTTATTCCACTTATCTCCTTCTTTCTCTTCTTTTAATAAAATTTCCTTTGCTGTTTTATTTCCAAGAGCCGCAAAGAGATCCATGCCTTTTGGATAGGCCCGTTCTGCATTCTGCTTTACATCTGCAAGTTCCTGCATGATTTCATTATCAAACAAGTAACGCTGTGGCATAAAATTAATTTTATCAGGGCAGGAAACTTCGATCTTTGGTTTGATCTTATTTCTTGTCTTCAAAACTCTTTGGAGTTCCACGTCCACTTTCTGCTGGGTAGAAGTGCTGAGAATTACAGAAGGATCCGTAAGATGGTTCGCTTTAAAATAGGTCACAATATCGTTCACGGACAAATTATCCGGCTCGCCGATCAGGAAAACAATTGGTTCGTAAATGGAATTGTAGGCATCCATCAACTTGCCTGCCTCCAAAAGATATGCCATCAGGGCGCTATGTTTAAGCTGTTCACTTTCTTCTCTGCAAAATGCAGCAGTCTGCATCCACATCATTGCCTTAAAATATTTTTTTAACTCCGCGTTACGGGTATAGTGTCCGCGCGGTTTATACAAGCTATAGGGAAAATAAACATCTTTATAATCCAGAAATTCCGAGAAGGCATCCGCTTCGCCCTCAATATTTTTTAATTCTTTTTCGAAAAGATCTTTATAGGTTGATGGAACAATCTTTTTATTCCCCGTCAGGATATAATAAGGAATGGCATAAAAAGTAGCGGCAAAATCTGCTGAAATTTTTACAGAAGGATCTGAAACGGTTGCCGATGTTTTTACAGCCTGCTCGTACATAGCCTCTGAAAGGCCTGTTAGCGTGGGTATAAATTTTGTCTGTTCGATCGATTTTAAGAGATAGGAAAAATACATATGGTACAACTGGAGATAAGTATCCGTTGTTACAAAATTGGGAATCTGTGCATAATCATTTTTTTCGTACACATGAAAAAGCTGGATATTTTCTGTCGGCACAATCGCGAAATTGTGTTTGTCGAGCAGCGTCATAAAATCATTCGAAAGGTTGTTAAACTGGAACAGGTTGATAATGTTCTGCACATTACCAATTTTAGTGCCATTACGCTCCAGGTAATTATTTCTTTTCTTTTCAGCCTCAAGGGTCTCTATCTTTTTTATAAATTCTGTTTCTTCCTTTGAGAGGGTGATAGGCGCCATAGTCTTTTTTTCATTCTCATCATCCCAGAAACGTGCTTCCATAATCGAATCATAACCTGTCATATGCCCTGAAAAATAACCACGGAGATCGGCCTGCATAAAACAATAACCCTGCCTGGCATACACGGCGTTCCGCAATAGGCGTAATTCCTGCAAACTTTTGTTAGACAGATCCTGCTTCAAATCCATCTTTAATATATCTTCAGGGTTAATAGCAGAAACCGACACAACAGGCCCTGTTTCAACGTTAGCAGACTCTTTGTTTTTATCACCGCAGGCGCAAACTGCAAAAGCAATGGCAAAGATCAAGGTGAAGTGTTTAACTATTTTCATGAGGATTTGATATTGTATTAAAAATAATCCTGACAGAATCGGCATTTAGATTTCTCGCCAGGTAATGTATAAATGTAAGGCCAAATCCTTTCCATTTGTAATCTGCAATAAGGAATTTTCCATTTTCTTCGGACTCAATCGTACGAATCCTGTTTTTTGCGCCCTGTTTTATTACTTTAAAATCTTCCAGAGGCTGGGAAACTCTGGAACCCAGCCACAAGGGTCTTATGTGGCCTTCTACCAACTTAAAAGTAAAAATCCTTTTACGATTAACAGAATCGAAACGCGTACGTTTAATTACTCCCAGGAGAATATCTTCCGTTCCGTCTTCATCCATATCTGCACATTCAAAATGATAGGCCGGATAATTTAACTTCCAGTCCGAAAGTTTGAGTTCGCCGGTTTTCTGCAATAGATAACTTGAAAGAGAAGAACAGATTCCCTTGTCTTCGTTCATAATTACTTTTATTTTGGAAGGTCCCTGGTTTATAATACAGGTTTTACCTGCTGTGGAGTGGCAGGACACAATACTGAGCGACAAACAAAAGAGAAACAATAACTGAAATCGCATGGGTAAAAACTATCAAATATAGAAAAAATACGATGGAGGCACTTACTTCAGCAGATCGAGGTCTTTTTTAAATTGAAACAGGTTGAGGGCCCCGAATCCGTTTTGTTTCATAAAAACAAGCGTTATCACCAATGCCTGTGCCAGGTAAGATAAGGAAGCCGTGTAACAGGCCCCGATCAGTCCGAAGCGGGAAATAAAATAATAACTGGTGGAGAGTGTAATTAACAAACCACAGCTGTTTGCCACAAGCAAAATTCGCTGGCGTCCGAGCCCCGAAAAATAATGACTTATGATACTTGAAAAACTCAGGCATAAAACACCGGGTGATAAATACAACATGATCGTCTTTGTTCCCGAAAAATCCTTTCCCAGAATGAACGTGAAAAAGCTCTCCGGCAAACACAGGACAACCAGCACACACATCAGACTTAATAAAAAACAGATCTTGGACAATAAAAAAGTCACCTTGCTGTTATTGTTTACATCCCTTTGATTGGCAATGTGCGTCAATACAATAGGAGAAATGCTTCCGCTCAGGATCCAGACAGACTCGATCAACGAGGTAGCGCTGGCGTAGATCCCCACCAGCATTGTAGTTCCGATCACATAATAATTGTAGCGGTTGCTTAATGTATGGGCAAGATTCCCTAATTGATTCACAAGACCGTTCCGCAAAATGTGCCCGACCGGGATCTGTTCCGTTATTTTATTTTCGGTCTTAAGAATTTTTAAAATAAAAAAAACAGAGACTAAAAGTGAAACGCTCCAGGACACATAAGCCGCAATAATATAAGCATTAACGTTTCTGACATCAAGAATGAATATAGTGAAGCATAAAACACACAGGAGAAGGAGGGGCTGAAAAAAAACAAGAAAATTGTAGACCCTGATCTTTTCCTTCGCCAGAAGAATAACATTGTGGAACGCCAGCAGCGTGCCTATAAATGACAGGATTAATACATGGATCCAGAGCTCATTTAAACCCACCTGGAACACATAAAAAAGAGAATTTATAATCAGGATACAGGTTATAGTCCACACCACACCCTTGCTGTAGATCTTTGCCAGGTTATATTTTGGAATAAAATATACCAGGGCGGTACCTGTGTAAATATCACTGATGGTCTGAATGATGGCAAGGTTCAGGATGAGCAGGCTTACCTGCCCCACTTCATTGCTGCCCAGCTGCCTCGACTGTACAAGAAGAATAGCAAGCAGGGTAAAGGCTACAGTGCTTTTGGCAAAAAAAGAAGATATTAGGTTTTTTAGCAATTTATTTCGCCTTATTCTTTAGTATTTCGTATTCTGTTTAACCACGCTCGGCTCCTGGAATTTTATTTGTTCGTCAACGCCAATGTGTAAATCGCATCAAGTTTTCCCCCTACCTTTTCATAACTGTAGTTATCAACTGCAAATTGCCTGATCGTTTTACTGTCATACTTTCCGGGATCAGAAGAAAAATCAAGGATCGCACGGGTTAACTGGTCCTCCTGTTGTTTCTCCACCATAATTCCAAGCTCGGGTTTCATATAACTTTTAATAGCCCCCGCGTTACTTGTAATGACAGGCTTTCCACAGGCGAACGCTTCAATAATCACGAGGCAAAATGTTTCATAGTTGCTGAACATAATAAGCGCCGCGCTCGCGTTTATTTCTTTTATAAGTTCGGAACTTAACAAACGGCCTTTGAATTTTATCTTATGTTCAAGATTCAACCGCCTCACGAGGTCCATGTACATTTCTTTATCTAGCCCTTCGCCCACAATATTCAATTCAAGTTCTGGATTTTTTTCAACAGCTTTCTGAAACGCGCGGATGATCCCGCTAACGTTTTTTTCCCTGTCGTTTAGTGAAGAAATATGAATGAGCCTCGTAATATTCCCTGTTACAGGTTCAGAAGGCTTAAACGCATGCACATTTACCACATTCGGGATAACAGCATAATTCCCCTGCAGGCCATGACGCAGCATCGCTTTTTTTAAATAATCACTCGTCGGCATAATGGCCTTTGCCTCTTTAACGATTTTACGGGTATAAAATTGCTGTATGAAACCTTTATAATTTCCATCTTCTTCACAGTAGCCAGACCAGTTTTCATTGATCACATAAGGGACCTTATGCTTTTTAGAAAGGTGGTAAGCGCCAATTCCCATAGGCATAATCACATTGAGCTGGATCAGGTCCGGTTTGCCTTCTTTTTTTAAAAGCAGTTCGTAACCAAGATCAAATGCCTTTAACACTCGTTGTTTTTTTAGCAGTTGTGAAAAAAAAGGGAATGCAGAAGTTACTTTCCTGTAATAAATAGTAAACGTGGTGATGTGATTCATTACCGATTCCACACATTCGAAATCGGTTTCCAGATTTTCGTCAGAACAAACATGCAGCACACTTACCTTGTTATAGAGAGCAGCGGCATCCGCAAAAAAGCGGTTAAATATGCCGTGCGTTGGGTCCTGCCTGTTGGGATACCAGGAGGAAATAAAAAGAATATGTTTTTTGTTCTCCAATTCGGAAAGATTGTTTCATTATAAAAAAATGGTGTAAAGACCGGTTATAGATAAATAACTAGTCAATGGTAATAGTTACTTCCATTAAGAACATGGATCTATTATCATTTATTTCTTCGAACTGCGTTATCAGGGGGTTACCGCTTTTCATGCAGATGGTAATAAATCCCAGGCCCGCGCCGCCCTTCTCACTTAGTTCATTATTCTCCAGGTGCTCTAGGTAATACTTTCGGAGTTCGGTTGGATCCTGAAAAGAATTGATCCGCTCAATGTGCAGTCTCAGCTTTTCGATCGAGGCATTGGCAATGAGATTAGCAGTTATCATTTTAACTGCCTTGTCGGTAACATACAGGATAAAGAAGTTATGCTTGGCGCCGTTCTCGTCTCTGTGTCCATGTATGTACATGTTCTGCAGAGATTCCACGCAGATAAAAAACACTTTTCGTACAACTCCTTTTGCGAGATTTTTGTCGAGAATGTTGGTTTCGATCTCTGTTTCCAGCTTTGAAATAGTTTCAGAATTCAGGACACCATCGTAGGCCAGGATCAATGAACCCAGGCTGTTAGCAGTTTCTACGCATTTGGAAAAATGCTGGTCAAAAAATTCGGCGTCTTTATTTACTGTACCGTTCACTATTTAAATAACCCGTTAAGTTCTGCATCAATCATTCTGATAACTTTACCCAAGTCCTCCTTGCTCTCGCTGAAATTTACATCGTCCACGTCTACTATCATTATTTTCCCGGATTCGTAGGAACTGTTCCACGCTTCATAACGTTCGTTTAAACGCTTCAGATAATCCAGACGAATGCTGTTTTCGTATTCGCGGCCACGTTTTTGAATTTGTTTAACCAAAGTTGGTACACTTGCCCTCAGATAAATGATAAGATCCGGCGCTTTCACCAGGCTCTCCATCAATTTAAATAAAGAGAAATAGTTATCATAGTCGCGAGAGGTCATTAGCCCCATCGCATGCAGATTGGGTGCGAAAATATACGCATCCTCATAAATAGTGCGATCCTGCACAACTGTATGTTTTCCTTTACGGATATCTAAGATCTGGTTAAACCTGTTATTTAAAAAGTACACCTGCAGATTAAAGGACCAGCGTTGCATATCTTCATAGAAATCATTCAGGTAGGGATTATCATCAGCGTCCTCGTAGTGTGCATGCCATTTGTAATGTTTTGCTAATAATGATGTTAAAGTGGTTTTCCCCGACCCAATGTTTCCCGCAATCGCAATGTGCATACTTAATTGTTAAATAATTAGCCTAAATTAGAAAAATAACTTACAAAATGCAAAAAATTGTTGATAAACATCAATTTTAATACGATGAAAATCAAAGACTTGATTAAGCTTTTGGTTCTGATACACCATAACTCTTACAGATTTGTTCAATTATCTGGTACACCGGTACAAATTCAATACCCAGGTCTTTTTTAATTTTTTGGTTCGAAAAGAGTTGTTGATTAAAGGCCGAATTGATCAGCGCCGGGGTTATTTTCCGCTCTTTGCCGGTGAAAAAACATACACACCTTTCCAGGTATCCTGCAACAATCAGCATAAGACGCGAGGCATTGATTCCAGGGCCTTTTTTATTAAAATTTCGTTGCATAGCGCTTAAAATATCCCTGAAAGAATAGTTGTTTTCTACCAATATGTAACGTTGTCCGAATTTTTTCCGCTCTACCAGCTCTAACATACATTTGGCTACGTCGCTGGCGGCAATATATGCCGACATGCCCCCGGTATAGAATTTATTTCCTTTAAATGAAGCCTCAAAAAGCCTGGAACTGCTCTGTTGCCTAAAACCTGGCGACAGGATCACGCCCGGATTTACTATTACCGCATTTAATCCTTCTTCCATGCCTCGCCAGACCTCGCGCTCGCCATTGTATTTACTTATGGCATAATCGCTTTCCTTGCCAGATTTTTTCCAGAAAACCTCTTCATTAAGGTCAAGCGTATAATCCAGGTTGTTTATGGTTCCAATTGAACTAACATGGCACAAAGCTGAAATTTCCCTATGCAAACAGGCATCCACCACATTCTTTGTTCCGGTTTCATTTACCGTTATTATTTTTTTCCGTTCTTTCGGATTAAAAGAAACAAAACCGGCACAGTGATAAACGTTAGTGATCCCTTCCAAGGCCTCCTCAATCGAAAAAATATCGCGGATATCAACTTCCACCCATTTAATTTTTAAAAACAGATGTTCGGCAGAATACCAGGAAAATAATTCCTGCACTTTCTTAAGATCACTGCTTTTTTGCCTGCAGGCCACAACCGGCAGGTTGTTTTGAAGCAATGCCAAAACCACGTGACTTCCTACTATGCCGGTGGCGCCTGTTACTAAATTCAAAGTTTCTTTTTTAAGCAAAGGTTAATTTATGCAATGTAAAAAACAAGGTAAGCTGCACTGTGAATCCCAACAAAAATCCCATGTATAACTGGTAAGGCTTATGTTCCTGCAGGATTAAGCGCGCAACACCAATACAGCCGGCCAATACAATTACGAGTATGTAAAAAAGGGTCATGTCGAATTTAATCAGGTAAGAGATAGAAATGAGCACACCCAGCAATCCCCCAACGCCCACCATGTGCGCGCTGATCTTGGTCCTGAGGTTTATAAGCGCTGTTAATAGGATGGCGATACCACCGCCAACAATAAAGAGTTTTATACTTGGCCATATATTTAAGTCCATCAACAGGTAAAACAAACCAAAATAAAACAGAGAGGTCATCACATAGGGAAATGTTCTGTCGCGCTGATCGGAAAGTGTTATTCCGGGAATCCGTTTTAGCTTATATAAAATGTAAATGTTCAGCACCGGGAATACGAATGAGAACATAAATACGACCAGCGAAATGCGCCATTTTGTATCAAACTCCGTAAGGAAATCATACACGGTATTTTTTATCCCGAAAAACAGCAGCAGGCAACCATAAGTAGCCATGAGCAAGGGATGAAAAACGACCGATATGATTAACGCGAGTGTCCTCAAGCTTTATCAGGATAACAAATTAGACAATTGAATTATTTCCTTGCGCACATCTTTTTGCTGGTAAATAATGTTGTAAACCGCGTTTGTTATTGGCATGTTGACCTTGTACCTCTTGTTGATCTCATACACACATTTCACCGCGTAATACCCTTCCGCGATCATGTTCATTTCAAGCTGCGCCTGTTTTACGCTATATCCTTTGCCTAACATGGTTCCAAACATCCTGTTGCGGCTGAACTGGGAATAGGCTGTTACCAGAAGATCTCCCAGGTACGCGGAAGCCTTGATATCTCTGTCGATCGGATGCACCGCGTCGACAAAACGTTTAATTTCCTGGATGGCATTGCTTACAAGCACCGCCAGAAAATTATCGCCATAACCAAGGCCATGACAGATGCCACCAGCCACCGCCACTACGTTTTTAAGAACAGCCGAAAATTCGGTGCCGTAAATATCGTCACTTACTATGGACTTCAGGTAACGGCAATTAAGAAGATCGCTTAAAATCTGCGCGTTTGTGGTATTTATAGAAGCAATGGTCAGGTAGCTCAGTTTTTCAAGCGCTACCTCCTCCGCATGGCAGGGCCCCGTAATCACCCCTATATTTTCAAGAGGAACATTATGGATCTTGTTGAGATATTCGCCTACGATCAGATTATGCTGCGGTACAATGCCTTTTATGGCAGAGAAAATTATTTTGCCGCCGAGCTCTTCTTCTTTGACACCGACAAAAGAATCGTGCAGGAAAGCCGAAGGAATAGCCAGTACCAGGTAATCCGAGTTCCTGATGCATTCGCTCAGCGAAGTATAAAAAGAAATTTTATCCGTTTCAAATTCAACTGAGCTTAAATATCTGGGATTGGTTTTGTATTCATTAAAATAAACAATGTCGTCCTGTTTTCGTATGAACCAATTAATACCGGAAGTATTATTCAGAAATAACTTGGCGAGAGCGGTTGCCCAACTCCCGCTACCAATCATAGCAATACGGGGAGAATTCATTAAGCTAATTAAATTACGGCTTGAATTTACACAAAAATAATATCATCGTCGCTTAAATTTCCCGAGCCGGCAAAACGGTTATAAACGCGTGCCAGCGTGATCACATCTTTTTTACAATAAGTTTCTATTTTTTTGAGATCCTTGTCTTCATAAAATGTTTTGCCAACCTGGCTTCCGTCCATGTCGTCTTTCGGAGATGGGATCCCAAACACGTGCGCAAGCAGATTCAGCGAGCTGAAATTCTTTACATCTCCGAATTTCCACAGATCCATCGTGTCAATGTGATTTACGTTCCATGGTTTTAACCCCTGCAACTGCAGTGTTTTTGGAAGCGGGAAATTGTTTATTAAAAACCGCCGGCACAAAAAAGGAAAATCAAACTCCTTCCCGTTATGCGCGCATAACAAATGGCTTGCTGTATTAAAGTGTTGTTTAAGAAGATCTGAGAATTGCTCCAGGATCTCCGGCTCGTGTTCTGATGCAATGGTCTTTACACGAAACTTTCCCTGGTTGTAAAAGCCGAGTCCAATACAAACTACTTTAGCGAACTCGGCATAAATACCGGCCTTAACATATTGCTGTTCCCCGGTAACTTCTTTGTTGAACTGCCATTTTTTATCCCAGAGATCACGGGTACTTTCGTTAAGGTCTGCATAATTATACACAATAGGAACCGTTTCAATATCCAGGAAAAGGATTTTTTCAATGTCTGTTTTTGCCATAATTGGTTTTGTAAGAAAACCAAATATAGTGGTTTTCAAACAGCAACAAAATCCAGATGTTCCTTCATGGAAACACTTATGTCTTAATTTTAAGCAGGTCCGTAAAACTTATTTATAATCGGCCGGCCGGATGCGAAAAGTATAAATTGGAACGCCGTTTTTGTCCTGGTAAAAATACTCAATGTTGGTATTATGTTCCCTGAGTTTTTTCATCTCCACACTTACTTTAACATTACTAATGATGCCTGGCCACAAGGCTCTGTAAAACATCACAGTGTCTACGTTGTGTGAAAGTAATTTTACAAGGGTATACCTGTAAACAAGCGTGTTTGGATCCTTCACTTCAATTCCATCCAGGCGTGTTTCCGAATCGAGCATCTGGGGGCATTTCTCATTGATCTCTTTTGCCACGTCACTTAATTCTTTCAAATGACGTGATTCATCTGAGCACTGTACAAATAAAAAACCGGATATAATAAAAAATAAAAAGAGTTTGTAATTCATTACTGTTTGTTGGCGCGGTTGTATATTTCCGAAAGAGTTGCCTTCAGCGTTTTAGCAACCTGCAATTCTTTTTCAAGTTCAGCTGTATTTTTATTTTCTCTCCTGGCATTTTCCAGTTTTACCTGCGCCGTGTTTTCTTTGCTTTCCCAGGTACTCAGGAGATCCCTGATCCCCTTCACCGCTGTAAACTTTATATATTTAGCAGCTCCCTTCCCGATCATTTCAAGATCCTTTGCGGCAGAGATCACATTTTCAGGTATTTTACACTGCCTGGCCGTTTTGCTTAAATAAACAGAAAAGCCGATCAGGTCATAACCATTAATGTATTTTAAAGCGTCGTGGAAAAAATGAATCTGGCCATCTCCACCGCTGTTTCCATATAGAGCCGCAATGGCAAAGAGCAGATCTTTGCTCCCTTCACGCTCTAAGTTAACGGCTTTTTCCATCGCAAGTTTTGTATCCAGTTTCGCAAGTGCAGTCAGTGCCTCCGCGCATACCGCATAGGACTGATCTTTAAGAGCATTTACATTAAAGCCGATCATTTCAGGAGACGAAGGACTAAGGCGGTTAAGGGCTCCCAGGATCTTCGCGCGGGTTACATTGTGTTTTTCTACCGAATAGAGCCCTAATAAAAGGGATTTTGCGTCGTTCCGTTTTGACTCTGAGACTTTTTCCAGTTGCTGAATTGCATAATGACGCAGTTCATAGGATTTATCTTTTTCAGCAGCCTGCTTAAATAGAATATACACCACGTCCTCTTCAATTTTAGATTCGAGTTCTTTCAGGGCTTCTCTCCTGTCATCGTACAAAGGTCCATGTTCATACTGGTAGAGGTATTCTCGCAGTGTTTTGGGATAATCAATATCCGCAAGTAACTGGCGCTCGGCATCAAAATTTACAAGCTGTGGCGCCGCGTTTATTTTAAACATAAAAACCTGCTTCTGTTCCCTGATCTCAATATGTTTTCTCTGGGCTGCATTATCAATATATAGATCTACTTCCAATGGAAGAATATAGAGGGGGGATTTATTCAGGTCCTGCGTTTGCTCAACAGTTAACCATAAAGTATCCGCTGTTTTGTTCACCAGCTTCGTAATTTTTAGCGAGGGCCGGCCTTTATTTAAATACCATTGGTTAAAGAACCAGTTCATATCCCTGCCCGTCGTTTCTTCAAAAGCAAGACGAAGGTTATGAACCTCAGCCGATTTATACTTATTTGTCTCCAGGTAATTGTTCAGCGAAGCAAAAAAGGCTTTATCACCCACCGCCTTGCGTAACATATGAAGAATTTGCCCTCCTTTATTATAACTGAAGGCATCGAACATATCTTCTTTATCATGATAAGTGAAACGGATCAGGTCGACTTCTTTTGTAGAATTAAGATACCCCTGCCTGCTTTTCCAGTGATGGTAATCTGCTGCGTCACGGCCGTTCTTATGTTCTTCCCATAAATATTCACCATAAGTTGCAAAGCTTTCATTCAGCGACAGGTTGCTCCAGCTTTCGCAGGTAACAAGGTCTCCGAACCATTGGTGGAACAACTCATGTGCGATCACGGAATTTCCCTTTTTGTGGTCCATCGTTTCGCGCGTGGTTTGATACACTACAAAATCGCCGTGCAGAGTAGCGCTGGTATTTTCCATAGCGCCGCTTACATAATCCCGCGCTGCTATCTGCGCATACTTTGGCCAGGCATACGGAACGCCTAGGATCCCGGAATAAAACTCGATCATTTCTTTTGTATCACCGAATATTGCTTTTGCATGAGGTTCGTAAAGCTCCTCCACGTAATAACTGATCTCTTTTCCATTCCAGGGAACATCCGTTACCTTTTTAAACTCACCAACTGCCATCATGGCCAGGTAAGGAGCATGCGGCTGATCCAACTTCCAGTGATCGGTACGCATCCCATTGGGTTGTTTTACCGAGCTGTGCAATATTCCATTCGACAAGGTGGTGTATTTATCATCAACTGTCATTAAAATTTCCTGGGTCATTTTTTCGTTAGGACTGTCAATCGTCGGGAACCATACCGAGTTTGCCTGTGTTTCTCCCTGTGTCCAGATCTGCGGCATTTTAAAAGGATTTTCACCATTCGGGTTTACAAAGTACAAACCCTTGTCATCCGTTATAGCGCTGCTGCCACCTGAGCTTTTTAATTCATTAGGTTTCGCAACATAGTCAATGATCACATAATAGAATTCTCCCGCGGTGAAGATCCTGCCGAGGTTGATTTTTATGGAATCATTTTTGTACGTGTAAGAAGGTCCGCTGTGATCCGCACCAGTTGCTAAGGCCTCATCCGGTCCCAGGTTGGAGATCCTTCCTTTATTGCTGTCAAGTACCTCCAGCTTTTTAATTTCCATACCTCTTGCATTAAGATAAAGAATACCCGTAGGATAAAAGTGCGGCTTTACCTGGAGAGTCGCTTTCCCATTCATGCGGCATAAGTTCCAGTCAAAATTTACTTCCAGGCGCATGTGAACAATGTCATTGTCTTTTGTATTGGACGCCCTGTAAACTTCTCTTTTTGCAGGACTTGTGGCCACAATACTGATAGTATCCAGGTTAAAAGACGTAACATCGCTGTTTATCGGTGTTTTTTTAGTAGTGTTGCAGGCGCTCAGGAATAACAAGAAAGGAAGTATAGCACGTAAAAAGCGGATTGGCATTGTGTTTAAAATTAGATTGTAAAAATAGCAAAATATCCTATGTATGCTTTGGCCACAGATTTCGCGGATTTCACAGATGAGAAATTTAAAGATGTTTACCACACTGCCGCGCCAGGGACGCGAAGGGGTTAGCTCTTCCCGACCTTTTCGGTCGGGAAAGCCGGAGCGAAGCGAAGCCCGTAGCGGCCCGCCCGGGCGCCCAAATAAAATCAAGAAAGCAACTGGTAGACTGAAAAAGCAGAAGCATAAGCCAGAAAAGACATAAAAAAGAGCTGCGCAAACACCCATTTCCAGCTTTTAGTTTCGCGTTTCACCACGGCAATAGTACTCATACACTGCATCGCAAAAGCATAAAATAAAAGCAGCGACCAGCACACGGCACGTGTATATCTTAAGTTCCCCTGCTCATCTCTTTCATTCAGTAATTTTTCTTTGATCCCTTCCGTATCCTGGTCGTCGCCACTTTGATAAATAGTCGCCATGGTTCCCACAAATACTTCACGGGCGGCAAAAGATGTAATCAAAGCGATACCGATCTTCCAGTCAAAACCAAGAGGTTTAATAACAGGTTCAATTACATGTCCCAGGTTCCCGATATAAGAATGTTCTAATTTTTCAGCTTCCAGCTTTTTAAGCTCCGCTTTATTCTCCGTTGTTTCAGGAGCATGGTCGATAATGGAGATCTTGTACTCCAGATCCTTGTATGTTTTTGTAAATCCGTGCGAACTCAAAAACCAGAGAACAACAGAGATGGCGAGAATAATTTTTCCCGCTTCGGCAACAAACACTTTTACTTTGGTGTACACCATAAGAGCAATATTCCTGGGTTGTGGCCAGCGGTATACAGGCAGTTCCATTACAAAAAAAGAGTTCTCCTTAATTTTTACCATGCGTTTTAAGAAAAAAGCCGTAAGGAGTGTCACAACAAAACCTAACATGTACAGTAAGAATAATACAAGTCCTTTGGAATTAAAAATTCCAAGGAACTTACTGTCCGGGTATAGAACCGCTATTAACAGGGTATACACCGGCAGGCGCGCCGAACAACTTATTAAAGGCAGGATGAATATGGTGATCAGCCGCTCTTTTAAATTGGAGATGGAGCGTGTCGCCATGATGGACGGAACTGCACAGGCGGTTCCGCTAATGAGCGGAATAACTGATTTTCCGTTTAAGCCAAAGCGCCGCATAACTTTATCCATGATAAAACTGGCGCGGGCCATGTATCCTGAATCTTCAAGGAACCCGATAAATAAAAAGAGGAAGGCGATCTGCGGCACAAACATTACCACGCCGCTAATTCCAGCTATAATACCGTTTACGAGAAGGTCGTTTAATTGTCCTGCCGGCAAGCTCTTTCTTACAACATCACCAAAATCCAGGAAAATACTCTCTATCCAGTTCATGGGTGTTTCAGAAATAAAGAAGATGAACTGGAACACTAAAAATAAAACTACAAGCAGCACAACATATCCAAACACTTTGTGGGTCGTAATCGCGTCAATTTTAGAGGTTATTTCTTTTCGCGATAATTGTTCGGGGCTTTGCACATAACGTGCCACCATATAATTTATGGTGTTAAAACGGTAGATCTTATCTGCATTTTCAAGCACCTGTAAATTGGTTTTATCTTCCAGCGCGGATGCAATAAACTTCCGGTAGTTTTGCTCCTTCTTTAAAAAAGGGGCATTAAGATCATAAAAAAAACTATTGCTTATCTGGGCGCGTGTAATGGCCCGTTTAAGCTCAGCAAATCCCGTCACTTTGCGCGAATCAACAGGTACTACTTCAACACCAAGTGTTTCGCGAAATCCGGGAAGATCAATTTTTATGTCCTGACTTTCTGCCTCATCAATCATGCTAAACGCCACCACAGTTCTGAACTTAAGATCGATAAGCTGGGTGGCCAGCAATAAATTACGTTTCAGATTCGTCGCATCCGCCACAATCACAATCACATCGATGTCCTCCTTAGGATCCAGTAAAGTTTTACAGGCTATTTCTTCGTCATTTGATTTCGGGAACAGGCTGTAGATTCCGGGAAGGTCAATAATTGAAAGGGTGTATCTTTTTCCTTCCAGCTGAAAGCTGGTGCTTCCTTCCTGCCGGTCTACCGTAACGCCGGCATAATTACCGGTTTTCTGCTTGAGCCCTGTAAGGCCGTTAAACAAACTGGATTTGCCCGCATTTGGATTTCCAAGGAGGGCGATTTTTATAAGTGTATTATCTTTTGAAGGGGGCAAAAAACTGCTAAGCTACTAATTCAATCAATACGGAGGCTGCCTCTTCTTTACGTAAGCTCAACTCATAACCCGCTATGGTAATTGCGAGGGGGCAACCCAGGGGGGCCACTTTTGAAAGAATGATCGATTCACCGGGCATACAGCCCATCTCGATCAGCTTGGAACTCAGTGCCTCATTGGTGAAGGATTTAACAAGGGCCTTTTGTCCCTTTTTAAGATCAGCTAAGGATAACATTGTTTTTAATTAACCCTAAAATTACATTTTTTAATATGCCTGGGGTATACCCTAAATGTGGTATGTTCTCCAGGACACCGCTCCTAAAATTCCGCGTTAAAAAAATCCTTTAAAAAAACAACCTCCTAAAACCAAAAAATCTTTATTACTTTAAATGCGAAGAATTTAACGCGAATGACCGCCCTCAAAACCGCCTTATTTAAAAAAGAAAAAGTAACCTTTAGCGATCTGGGTAAAGGGCGTGTTGTGGTTCTTTTACACGGTTTTCTTGGCTCCCATGCCATCTGGCAAAATATTACAGATGACCTTTCAAAATCATATCGTGTTATAGCCATCGACTTGCCGGGACATGGTGTAACCCCTTGTTATGGTTATGTGCATAGTATGGATCTAATGGCAAAGTGTGTAAAAGCTGTCCTGGATTCTTTACGCCTTAAAAAATATGTGATCGTTGGTCATAGTATGGGAGGCTATGCCGGATTGGCGTTTTCTGATCTTTTTCCGGATAATCTGAAAGGCTTGTGTTTATTTCATAGCACCGCTTATCCTGATAGCGAAGAAAAAAAGCAGGACCGTTTACGTGCCATTAACCTGGTGCGATCCAATAAAACAGTGTACACAAAAAACAGTATCCGTAATTTATTCGCCACCAAAAATCTGAAATACTTAAGCGAAGAAATTCAATTTGCTACAAAAATTGCCAAAGAAACTTCCAAACGTGGAATTGTTGCGGCCCTGCATGGGATGCGTGACAGGCCGGGAAGGGACATCATCCTGGGACTGGTAGAATACCCTATTATGATGGTGATTGGTGAACTGGATAATATATTGCCCAGTGAGCAATTACTCGAACAGGCGCAGCTGATAAAAAACAAAACCGTTCTTTACCTTGAGCACGATGGGCATTTTGGATTCCTGGAATCACCAAAACGGTCCATTAAGGAATTGAGGAAATTTTTGAGAAAGTGCTTTTGAGTTCCGGTTTTAATACTGGTCTTCGGGTTGCACCGGTAAACAGAAAAGACGCGGATTTTCTATTCTGCTTCGTTTAGTTCTGCTTAATTTAGGTCATAGATCAGCGCATGCCATTTGGATTATGTTCAGCGATTTCTGTGAAATCCGCGTTTCCTGATAACCTGTGCTAAACCACTCACTGCAATTGTACCGATTTACTCCAAAAATTGTTTGAAACTCCTCTCTTTTTTGGAAAAATCCCTCATTTTAAAAATGGCTTAAACCATGCATTTTTAGTAGATTTACGCTCTTAAAATTAATTTCCCGGATGAAAAAACATACCTACACAGAGAAAAAAGACACACGTTCCGGCTTTGGCGCCGGATTGTCGGAACTTGGAAAAACAAATCCCAATGTTGTGGCACTGTGTGCTGATCTTACAGGCTCTCTTAAAATGGACGCGTTTCAGAAAGAACATCCTGAACGTTTCTTCCAGGTAGGTATAGCGGAAGCTAATATGATGGGAATTGCTGCCGGCCTGACCATCGGTGGAAAGATCCCGTTCACCGGAACCTTTGCAAATTTTAGTACCGGCCGTGTATATGACCAGATCCGTCAGAGCATTGCTTATTCCGATAAAAATGTAAAGATCTGCGCTTCGCATGCCGGCCTTACTTTAGGTGAAGACGGTGCCACACACCAGATCCTGGAAGACATCGGGCTGATGAAAATGCTCCCAAACATGGTAGTTATAAATCCTTGCGATTACAACCAGACAAAGGCCGCAACCATTGCTATTGCAAAACACCACGGACCGGTGTACCTGCGTTTTGGCCGGCCAACCGTACCAAACTTTACCCCTGCCGATCAGAATTTCGAGATTGGAAAAGCTGTGATGCTGAACGAAGGAACGCATGTAACCATTATAGCCACGGGTCATCTGGTTTGGAAAGCGATAGAAGCCGGTGAAAAACTAGCGGAAAAAGGGATTAGCGCCGAGATTATCAATATCCATACGATTAAACCTTTGGATAACGAAGCGATCCTTAAATCGATTCAAAAAACCAAATGCGTTGTTACCGCTGAAGAACACCAGATGAACGGTGGTTTGGGTGACAGCGTTGCACAGCTGCTATCGCGCCAATTGCCAACTCCCCAGGAGTTTGTGGCAGTAAACGATTCCTTTGGCGAAAGCGGAACTCCTGATCAGCTGATGACAAAATACGGTCTTGATACGATCAACATTATTGAAGCAGTTGAGCGTGTTATCAAACGTAAATAATACAGAATAACAAAGACGCGGAAAATAGCAGATTTACTCATTCTCTGTGACTCAGCGCCTCCAAGACTCTGTGTTGAAATAACAATTAAATAAACCATCTTTCCTTTTTATCCTTCAATCCTTTTTTTACCTTAGATGCTTATTAAAGTCCTCGCTGGTAATTATCATGTTTCTTTATTTAAGAACCGGTGATCCATCCCTGCAACACTAAGGACTTGTATAAGTTAAAACAGATCTTAATTATGAAAAAGAAGTTTAACCGCACAAAAATTGTTGCCACTATGGGGCCTGCAACTGCCGACATTCATGTTCTTGAGCAGATGTTTAACGAAGGCCTTGATATTTGCAGGATCAATTTTTCGCACGGTGATTACGACGCGGTATTAAAAGGCGTAAAAAATATCCGTGAGCTTAATAAAAAACTAAACAGGCACGTAGGGATCCTGGCTGACCTGCAAGGGCCAAAATTAAGAATTGGCGTTGTTAAGAATAATAGTGCCGAGCTTGTTACCGGGGAGCTCATTGATATTACAACCAAAGAATGTGAAGGGGATGAAAAAATAATTTACATTACCTATCCTCAATTTCCACAGGATGTTAAAGCCGGGGAGGTTGTTTTAATCGATGATGGCAAACTGCACCTGGAAGTTATAGAAACTAACGGAAAGGACCTTGTGCGCTGCCGCATTAAAGTTGGAGGCCACCTTTCTTCAAAAAAAGGTGTAAATCTTCCCAATACAAAAATCTCCTTGCCCTGCCTCACTGTAAAAGATATCAGGGACCTTGAATTTGCCCTGGAACACGACTTTGACTGGATCGGCTTATCCTTTGTGCGTAGCGTTACAGATATTGTAGAGCTAAAAGAAATTATCCGCAATAAAGGTAAACGCGCCCGCGTAATTGCAAAAATTGAAAAGCCTGAAGCGATCAAGGAGATCGATAATATTATTGACCTCACGGATGGGATCATGGTGGCCCGCGGTGACCTTGGCGTTGAGCTGCCTATGGAGCGTGTTCCCCTGTTGCAAAAAATGATCGTAAACAAATGCATCCAGATCGGTAAGCCTGTAATTATTGCCACGCAAATGATGGAAAGCATGATTACCAGCTATACTCCTACCCGTGCTGAGGTGAACGATGTTGCAAATGCGGTGATGGACGGCGCCGATGCCGTGATGTTAAGTGCTGAAACCTCAGTTGGTAAATTCCCGGTAAAAGTGATCGAGATGATGAGAAGGATCATTACCGAAGTAGAAGAGCTGGATACCATCTATTACAAAGAGCATACGCCACACATCCGCACCATTACCTATATCACAGACAGTATATGTTATAACGCCTGTGCCCTTGCCCACCATGCCGGAGCACAAGCATTGATAAGCATGACAAACAGCGGATATACCGCATTTAAACTATCGAGTCATCGCCCGAAAGCTCCTATTTTTATTTTTACCGATAACCTTTCGTTGCTTACCACGCTGAGCCTGGTTTGGGGAGTGCGCGGTTATTATTACGATAAATACGAAAGCACCGATCAAACCATTGATGACCTGAAGGACATTATTAAAAAGGCCGGGCTGGTAAAAAACGACGATCTTGTGATTAATATCGCCAGTATGCCAATGAAAGAGAAAGGCAGAACAAACATGATGAAACTTAGTTATATCAATTAATGTGGTTGCACGCTCCTGACATAAAATGTACTCATGGCTTTTCAACGCGTTATGGTGGAGTTTCTTCAACTCCCTTCGACTCTCTTAACCTTGGGGGCTCAGAGGATGATCCTGCTAAAATTTTACAGAACCGTAAGCTTGCCCTCGAGAAATTACATGTAAATCCATCGCATCTTTGCACCCTTAAACAGGTTCATGGTAACCATGTGTGCAGCGCTCAACCCGGTTCCCAGGAGGGTGACGCGCTTGTCACCAACAAAAAAAAACTGGCTCTGGCCATAAGTATTGCCGATTGTTATCCCATTTTATTTTACGACAGGCAAAACGGTGTGATTGGAGCAGCACATGCCGGCTGGAGAGGCACACGATCAAAAGTTGCAGAAACAACTCTTAAAACCATGTTGAGCCTGGGCGCCAAAACAGAAAACATCAAAGTGGCGATCGGTCAAGGCATTTCGCAGGATAAATTCGAAGTGGGCAACGAAGTCATAGAAAAATTTCATGAGGCAGGTTTTCCCGGGAACTGCTGGGACAAAAATAAAATTGATCTCATTAAATGTAATTTATTTATTTTGTCACAAAATAATATCCCTGAAAAAAATATCTGGGTCATGAACCGTTGCACCTTTGAAAGCGATTTTTACAGTTACCGGCGGGATAAAGGCGTAACAGGGCGCATGTGGGGGCTAATCAGCATGGCATAATAAAATGAAGTGGTTATTCGCATATTCGATTATTCTTGTGTCTTTGGCCTGCAAAGCACAACAAACTATCATGTTCACGCAATACACCTTTAACAAAGCTGGTATGAATCCGGCTGCGTCAGGGACGGATATTGAAAAAGAGATCTATTATTCTTTTGGCACTAACAGGCAATGGGTAGGTGTTGAAAACGGCCCCAAACAAAGCTATTTTAATGTCTCTTATACCATTCGTCCACCCAGGAGTTATAAGAAATGGCAAAACGTCGGCGTTTATTATGATACTGATGACAGTGGATTGATAAGCAGTATAGGACTTTATGGGAATTACACCATTCATTACCTTATCCGGAAAAAACTGATCGCTTCTTTCGGAGTTTACGCCGGAGCGAGACGTTACCTGAGATCCATTTCAGGTTTTGATTTTAATGACCCTGCCGTTAAAAAAAATAAAGATGCGGTGATCCTGTATCCCGACATTATCCCTGGCGCACGTTTAACAGACAAAAAATATTTTTTAGGTTTATCCATAAGGCAAATCACTATTTATAAACTACAGGATTTTAAGGGACGTAAAATAGGAAGTCCTTCCAGGTTAAGACCATCGGTGTATTTTGAATATGGGAGACTGGTCACGCTGAGTGATAATTTATTAATGATGCCTTCTTTTGCCGTTAATACCCCTATGATAGGTCTACCAATTGTTGACGCAACTGTTATCTTCTACTTTGCCAACCGCATCGGCCTTGGAGCAGGGATCCGGAACACCAGTTTCTTAAGCGGCATCCTCCAAATCCGTTTTCTTGAAAATATGACAGCCGGCTTTGCGTATTCATATCCGGTTAACAACGCGCGTTATGCTGCCCGCACTAGTTTTGAATTAATGGTAGGAGTTGTTCCAATGGGAATGAGTGCAAGGTTAACGGGGCGACATTCCATCGCCAAATGTCCGGTTTTAAGTTACTAATAATGAAGTTTTATATTCTGAATATTTTTTTTCTGATCGGCTTTTTTTCAAAAGCGCAATCTCCTTTTGCTACCGTGAGGAAAACTATGGAAGCCGAAGACTTCAAAACCTCACAAAACATCCTGGACTCCTGTTCCTTTAATAAATTCCAGCTTGACAGTGTTTTGTATTATAAAGGACTGCTCACCCTTAAAAAAGGAAACCTAAAAGGAGCAAAAGCTATTTGTGCCAGTTTAAAAAGTACATACCCCTCCTTTACAGAGGTTCATTACCTGGCAGCTCTTATCTATTTTGTCAGTGAAGATTTCGGACAAAGTATAGAAGAATTTTCTGTCATTTTAAAACACGATTCCACTCATATTAAGGCCTTATACAACCGTTCACTGGCTTTTGGCATGCTGGATGATTATCCATCCGCAATAGAAGGACTCAGCAAATGTATTGCGATCAACCCGGGTTATTCAATTGCCTATTATTCCAGGGCATACTGGCATGAATTCAAAGGTAATTATGCAGAAGCAAAAAAGGATTACGAGAAAAGCATCCAGTTAGATCCTAACTACTACGATGCTTATTTTGGATTAGCATATATTTACCAGAATCAAAAAGAAAATGACAAGGCCTGTGAGACAATCCAAAAGGCCATTTCTGCCGGTTCGCAAATTGCTCAAGAATTAAAAGAAATTTTTTGCAGGCAATAAGTTCAAGGAATCAGTACTAAAGGGGGTCGGGACTGTACGACATCAGGCACTCTGTTCACACTTCAGTATTTGTTCCCTTCAGTCCCTTTGGTCATGGCTCTTATTTGCCTGTACTGCCAAAGCCACCAGCACCACGATGTGTATCTTCCAGCTTTTCCACCACATACCAATCGATCCGCTCGTGTTTGGCTACAACCATTTGTGCAATACGCTCGCCATCGCTGATCACAAAATCTGTATCAGATAAATTAACAAGCAGCACTTTTACTTCCCCTCGGTAATCCGCGTCAATTGTACCCGGAGAGTTTAAAACAGTAACGCCATGTTTGAAAGCCAGGCCGCTCCTGGGACGGATTTGTGCTTCAAAGCCCACCGGTAGTTCGATGAACAATCCCGTGGATACCAGTTGACGCTGTAAAGGTTTTAGGGTAAGAGGTTCTTTTAGGTTTGCTTTAAGGTCCAGTCCCGCGGCATGCTCGGTAGCATACTCTGGTAAAGGGTGCTCAGACTGGTTTATGACTTTGATCATTAGGATTGACATTGGAATTTAATTTTTTAAGATTATTAATTTCCAGTTTATAAACCACCCAAACAAATATTAGTATCAACAAATTATTCAAGATTATTTTACCTGCTAGGTTTTCCATGCCACTGTATGACAAAGAAAGTATGTAAAGGCAAAGCGTAATACCTGCATAAACACTCATTGCACGTATGTTGTATTTGATAGGAAAGTTCTTCTGCCCCCAGAAATACGAGAGGATCATCATTCCCCCGTAAGCTGCGAGTGTAGCCCATGCGCAGGCTATGTAGGAATAAGCGGGAACAAAGATCAGGTTGATAATAATGGTAATAATGGCGCCAGCTACTGAAATAAAAGCGCCATATTTTGTTTGTCCGCTTAACTTATACCAGATAGCTAAATTATAAACCACGCCAAGACACAGGTTTGCCAGTAATAATATGGGCACTACTTTTAACCCGCTCCAATAGTTTTCTCCGATAAGGTATTTTATCCAGTCCAGGTTTAAGAGTGTACCTAAAAACAACAGCAGGCAAAAAATAACGAAATACTTCATCACAAAAGCATAGGTCTTTTTTGAATCCTTTTCCTTTGCCTTGCTAAAAAAGAAAGGCTCGGCCGCGAAACGAAAGGCCTGGATAAAAATGGTCATAAGAATGGCTATCTTGTAACAGGCGCCGTAGATACCTTGTGCTTCCTGGGCTTCCACCTTGTCTGCCATTAGTTTTTTAAGGAGGATCCTGTCCAGCGTTTCATTTATCATGCCCGCGAGTCCAAGTATGATCAGCGGCCAGGTATAGCTGAGCATTTGTTTTAAAAGGGCTGTATTAAGATGGAGACGAACCGATAAAATTTGTTTACTCATCAGTAACAGCGTAACGCAGTTGGCTAGAAGATTCGCAAGAAAACAATAGCCAATTCCTATTTCCGGGTTGTAAAGCGCCGAGAAAAAACTCTCTTCACAATTGTCATAAGCGTTTTTGCAGACCGAGATAAAAAACACGGTCAGGCCGAAATTAATCACCACGTTAAAAAGCTTCAGGAGAGAAAAACGCAAAGCTTTGTTCTCCGCCCTTAACTTGGCGAAAGGGATACTCATTATGGCGTCGGAAGCCATGATAAAGATACACCAGGTAATAAACTGGCTGGAATAGGTTGCATTAGGTGTTGACAGTGCTCCGGCAATAGACGGGGTAAAAATGATAAGTATAAGGCTGAAGATAACAGATGATCCCAGAATTGAAAGTAAAGCAGTATTATAAACATCCTGCTTGTTCTCGAGCTTCGAATTAAAATTAAAGAAGGTCGTTTCCATGCCGTAGGTGAAAATTACGTTAAGGAAAGAAATGTATGCGTAAAGTTCTGAATTGATCCCATATTCTGCCGGAAGAAACGCGCGGGTAAGAATGGGAATTAAAAAATAGTTTAAAAACCGGGGCACAATAGTTCCAAGTCCGTAAACAACTGTTTGCCCCGCTAATTTTTTTAAAGGATTCGACACGCTCTGCTAATAAAACTAAAAGTAAGAAATATACATGTACTTGTGTTTGAACCTGACCTAAGATATTAACCGGGAAATGTAAAGAAGATCATTCATCGAACAGAACAAGAAGCTTTATGCACGAAGTGCGCAAAGATACCGGCTTGTTATATTTTCCTTTATATTCTTTACAATTAAAGTGCGGGGCGATTACTTCCCCATTGCCTTAATCTGATCCTCCAGGATCTTAATTCCCTCCGTAAAGCTGTGCGGATTGTACCCAAGTTCTTTCCTGGCCTTATCAATGATGAATCCTGTAATTGGCGGGCGTTTGGCAGGTTGTTTGATATCAGCGCTTTTGCTCGGCTTGATCAGGCTTTTGTCAAGACCATAATACTCCGCCACCACAGTTGCCAGTTCAAGGATGCTGTAAAAATTTTTTCCCGAAATATTGTAAATGCCTTTTGCTCTTTTTTCAGCAATCAGGATACATCCATCTGCCAGGTCTTCTGCCAATGTTGGAGTTCTGAACTGATCATCGACCACGTTAATGGTCTTACCCTGCTCTAAATTTGATTTTACCCATAATACAATATTGCTGCGGCTCATATTGTCTACAATGCCATACACCAACACTGTTCTTGCTATAGCCCAATCGAGCGAAGAAGCCTGAACGATCTTCTCAGCTTCCAGCTTACCTTCTGCATAATAACTTAAAGGATTTGGTATTTCGTTTTCATCCAGTGGTCCATGCGTCCCGTCAAAAATAAAATCCGTGCTAAGATGAATGAAATGCGGTTTATAGCCTGTATTACTTTTCACAAGGGTTTCAAGGGCCTTCACCTGGTAACCAACAGCCGTGGCATTCATCAGCCAGCTCCCTTCGCGGTCTGTTTCGCAGGCATCCACGTTCGTTTGTGCGGCAGTATTTATGATGACATCCGGCAGATATTTCGAAAAAACATCTTCCACATTTTTTTTATCAGTAATGTCAAGCGATTCATAAACATAACCTTCCTGTTGTATAAGCCTGTTTGCGCCTCTCGCCGTGGCAATACATACAACCCCTTTTTTATCGCGGAGTTTGTATACCAGCTTCTGTCCCAGTAAACCGTTAGATCCGGTAATTAATACTTTCATAGTCTGCTATTTGTTATTCTTTGCCAGATGCAGTTCCGCACTTTTTTCCAGTTGTTTAAACCAGTCTTTGCCGTATTTGCGGATAAGCGGCTCTTTCAGGAACTTATATACAGGCACATCCAGTTTTTTTCCACACTCACAGGCAGGTTTACACACATCCCATTTATTGTAGTTCACGGCATCATAATTTTTGTGCTTGCTTATCCTTACGGGATAAAGGTGGCAGCTGATGGGTTTTTTCCACTTTACTTTTCCTTCGTAATAGGCTTTTTCAATTGCGCATTTAGCTGTTTGGGTCTCATCAAAATATACAAAGGCACATTCGGCACCTTCACTTACCAGGGTAGTTGTATAATCGCCGTCGCTGTCTACTACATAGGGCCCGTGTTTTTCAATTGCCCTAATTCCTTTTTTAACCATATAAGGTTTTACATCCTCCAGTATGGCTTCTAAAATGGGTAATTCATCTTCATCCAGCGGGGCCCCGCTGTCACCTGCTACACAGCACGCGCCCTTACAGGCGTTCAGATCACAAACAAATTTTTTGTCGAGCAGGTCTTCGCTGATCAGTGTTTTATCAATTGCTATCATTCTTGCGGGGACAAAGATAAGGAATATGAAACAATCTCAATTGAATTAATTGATCGCCATGTTCTGGGTCATGTAAGCTCCCAGGTACCTTTCAAGAATACCGCGATAGGCCGGACTCAACTTAAAGGCGGTAAAGAATTCGTTGAATAAAGCTTTGTGCTGGCTGCCCTTAGGCATGATAAATCCAAGCTCTTCTTTAGACTGATTTAAGATCTTCTGCATTTTTAAGAACTTGCCAGGGTTATTTTTCAGATAGAACCAGAAGCCCACCGCGTCAACATATCCAAAGCAAAGCACATTTTTCGAAATTTCATCCAGGATCTTTACTTCGTCCATTTTATAAGAGATCTTCAGGTCCTGTATGTATTGCTTTTTAAGCTCCAGCACATATTTATTCAGGGAGGTATTATTGATGGTAAGCGCATTCATGCTTCCGAGCGATCTCAATATTTCATCCGCGGTTTTAGACTTTACATCCGGAGCGTGGCCGTTAGTAACGCAAAACGCAACATTTTTGAGATAGGCCATTGTAAAATCCACTTCGCCGGACCTGTCCTGGCTTATGGTAATGGAGGCAAGACCCAGTGTATTCTTATTTCCTTTTTTTGTACTGGCATAAAAAGAATCAAAATCTGTAAATCCCGTGTGCCTGAGTGCGACATTCATTTTCTTTTTACTCTTCAGCCATAGAATATATTCGTTCATGATGTCGATCTCAATGCCTTTTACTAAACCAGCTTCTGAGTAAGCAAAAGGGGTCTGGTTAAAATAATTAACATAAATCGTATCAGTGTTTTGGGAAAAACAAAAACAGCTTAAAAAGCTAAGAGTTATGATTAATAAATTTTTCAAACGTTGTGTGGCGTTTTCCTGGGTCATCTAAATTAATAAATAAAACTTTAATCCAGGCCCTATAACCAAAAATTTAACCATTACACCATAATGATTGACAATAAGGTATACCGTCGTGGGGATCGATATCCCCAAATTTGTTTTTTTTAATTCAATTCCCCAGAAATCATTGTTATAAATACGTAATTTTATGTATTAAAACTCATTCCCCAAGGAAAGCATGGAAGAAATCGTTAATAAAGTAGCCGGGAGCGGGATTGTAAGCATAGATCTTGAAGAATTTTATGTGGAAGGAGAGCGGGTCATTTTTGACATCAGGCCGCATTTGTTTATGGAACAGATCCTCAGGGAGAAGGATTTCCGCGAGTTTATTAAGACGAACGACTGGAGCGCATACAAAGGCAAAATAGTGGGGATTATCTGTAGCGTTGACGCTATTGTACCCACCTGGGCCTATATGCTCATTACGCTTGCTTTGGAGCCTTATGCAAAAAGAGTTTTTTTTGCAAATCTTCAGGAACTCGAAAACATTTTGTTCGCTGAAAAAATCTCGGCCATAGATCCGGCCATCTACAAAGACGCCAGGGTTGTAATAAAAGGCTGCGGGGAAAAACAGATTCCCACAAATGCATTCGTGCAACTCACCACCCTTTTGAAACCCTTCGCAAAAAGCATTATGTATGGCGAGCCCTGCAGCACGGTACCCTTGTATAAAGCAAAAACTTCTTAAAGCGTTTTAAAGACGTAGCCCAGTTCTGAAAAATGCCTGAGAAAAAGTGGCAGGGCGTATTTCATGTTGTTTTCAGCTTTTACATTGTCATGAAATAAAACGATGCTGCCGTTCCTGGTGTTTTTAAGTACGTTATCAGCACATTCTTTTTCAGAAATATGTTCAAAATCATAACTGATCACATCCCACAAAATAATTCTATAACCCCTTTCTATCAGGGCTTTATACTGCCCTCTTCTTAACTGACCATAGGGAGGTCTGAACAGGTTGTTCTTAACCAGTTTTTTACAATCTTCCACTTCCCGTATATAATCGCCTGTTGTATTTTTGAATCCTTTGGTGTGAAACATTGTGTGATTTGCGACCTGGTGTCCTTCGTTTTGTATCCGTTCGAATACAGCCGGATTTTTGAGAATATTAGCCCCTACGCAAAAAAAAGTAGCCTTTACATGAAATTCTTTCAGCTGGTCGAGCACCCATTCGGTAAGCGCGGGAATAGGACCGTCATCAAAGGTCAGATAAATTATTTTATCCTCTCTGCCCATACTCCAGACCGCACGGGGGTAAATCCTTCTTAAAACCGCATTGGGCTGTATGAGCAGGAGATTTTTCAAAGCGTATAACATCACCACGGAAAGAGGTCGTCTTTTCCCGTGGTGATACAATTAAGGTATTTGCGGCTCGCTGGCCGGTGACAGGTCTTCCTGGCTTAATACACCCTGGATCCTGGTCATGAATTCTTTTGAAAGGTCTTCTTGTTTATACTGTTGGGCAAGGCCGGTTAAGCGCTTCAGGATTTCTTTAGCCTGATTGATGTCTCTGCCGTATGCGCTTCTGTGATTGGGTTTTTGTGTAGTATAGATCCTGAGATCTCCCTCAAAGATATTGAATAGTTTTTTAGCCAGCTCATTTCCTTTTTTGGTTTCGCCGATATCATAATAAGCGCCACACACGGTAAAAATTGTAGCGTCATATGGAATATTCTCATCCGGCATCACCTGCAGGCATTTATCCAGCACATTTTTCGCCTTTTTGTTTTTTCCTTCGCTGATAAGCGCTCCCGCAAGGATCGCCATCTGCATCCTCAGGTTACTTGCCATACGCACGCAGTTTTCATCGAGGTTCACGCCCGGCTTATCCATTCCGCCCCAAAGGAATTTATTCATAATGTTATCATACATGATTTCCGTGTTTACACGCCCACCCTGCGCTTCTTCCGATTCGCTCTGCCTGATCGGAACAAAACGGTAAGCAAGACCTTCCAGCTGAAAATAACGTTTCATTCCAACATAAGCGTCATCTCCGGTAGTAACCGCGAAATAGATCGGCCTTTCCCAGTTATTATGCGCGATGAGATCCAGGACCAAAAGATCGTTCTTGAGGATCATGTTTCTGCCGCCAAGGTCCCAACTAATGCGTTTTGCAAGGCGCGCGGTATCTTTCAGGCCGATCACCTTGTTCTTCATCACCTTAAGGCTGTCTACATTTACATATAAACTTCTTGCGGGCAACACATCAAGAAGGTCACCCCCGTTGTCGTATTTCGATGCGGGATCATCGCTCAAAGCAGATTCAAGTGCACGTTTCAGCTCCATAGGCGCCGGATTCTGCCCATTGATGAGTAAATAGGACAGTTTTTCAGCCTCCAGTTTTTCTTCAGGAATTGTAAATGGTACAGGCTTGCTCTCATAAGCTGCCCGGCGCATCTGGCGGATATACCAGTCAGTTTGAAGGAGACTTAAATTCACCACCCGCA
>Ga0208492_1000208_pt1 | contig 57370 bp, 51 predicted proteins | sample Subbioar_CSW14AB_FD_184820 | JGI IMG/M metagenome (GOLD analysis project Ga0208492, IMG submission 184820) | Serpentinite rock and fluid subsurface biosphere microbial communities from McLaughlin Reserve, California, USA - CR12Mar_CSW14AB (SPAdes) | ecosystem: Environmental > Terrestrial > Deep... | reverse complement strand
TTCGTGATACACTGATCAATGAGATTCCTCTCATTTTCAGGAAGGAAATCTATGCTACCGCATGTTTATTTGGTGCAGCAGTGTTTGTGTCGCTGAAAGTTCTGAATATTGATGACAATATTAATTCTTTCATTAGTGTAATCAGCATTATTATAGTTCGTACCCTTGCGGTAAAATATAAGTTTACCTTGCCAAAGGTAGATTATAAATAATCAGCTGAGTATCTCTTTAATATCAGAGGCAGTTAGTGATTTAACGAAACTTTCTTCCGTTGTAATCAGTGATTCAGCGACCTTACGCTTACGATTTTGGAGGGCCAGAATCTTCTCTTCAACGGTATCTTTGGTAATAAACTTATAAATAAATACATTTTTATTTTGGCCTATACGGTGTGTACGGTCAATTGCCTGCTGTTCAACTGCCGGATTCCACCACGGGTCAAGAATGAACACATAATCTGCTTCTGTGAGGTTCAGACCAACGCCTCCTGCTTTGATCGAAATCAGAAAAAGTTGGATGTCTTTGTTTGCCTGAAACTCCTTTACTACTTCACTCCGGTTTCCGGTTGCACCGTCCAAATAAGTAAAAGGTGTTTGATGGGCTTTAAAATATTTCCTGTAGATATCGAGATGCTTAACAAACTGAGAGAATACCAATACTTTATGGCCTCGCGAAAGCACGTTTTCAAGAGTATGAATAACGCTTTCAAATTTACCCGAATCACCCTCATAATTTTCATCAATCATTTCCGGATGGTTGGCTATTTGCCGAAGTTTGGTTAAACCCTGCAGAACCTGTATCTGAGATTTTTTGAAGCTGCCTTCTTCAAGATTCGCCAAAAGAGCATTGCGGTATTCAGATTTTGTTTTTTCATAATACTCTTTCTGCTCTTCACTCATATCACAATAGAAAAGGTTTTCTGTTTTAGGAGGCAGTTCGGTGGCAACCTGAGATTTAGTTCGTCTAAGGACGAATGGTTTGATCAGTGCCTGCAGTTTTGCTGCTTTCTCTTCATCTTTTTTCTTTTCAATCGGGACTACGAATTCTGAGAAAAACAGGCTCTGACTTCCAAGTAAACCCGGATTAATGAACGACATCTGTGTCCAGAGATCGTTGACTGTATTTTCTACCGGTGTTCCGCTAAGGATTAGCTTTTGTTTAGACTTGAGTGATTTTACCGCTTTGAATGATTTTGATGCCGGATTTTTAATATTCTGACTTTCATCCAGAATAATATAATCGAAATAAAAAGTTTTCAATATTTCGATATCTACCCGGCTAATTCCATAGGTAGTGAATACAACATCAAACCTTGAAAAGGTCTCAATATCTTTATTTCTGAAACTGCCTGTGTGCGAATGAATTTTGAGATCGGGAGCAAATTTTTTTGCCTCATTCATCCAGTTATAAATCAATGATGTAGGCATGATAATGAGTGAAGTGGTATGAATGCCCGTCAGATCATTCTCTTCTTTAATTTTTTGGAGTAATGCGATAGTTTGTACAGTTTTACCCAGTCCCATATCGTCGGCCAGACATCCACCGAAATTGTACTTACGTAAGAATTGAAACCAGTTATAACCCGCTTTCTGATAAGGCCTTAAGGTACCTTTGAATGCTTTTGGAACATCGGTGTCTTCAATTTCCTCAAAGTCAGCAAGCTTCTGCAGTTTTCTGTCCATACTTACTGCAGCAAGTTCACTATTGCTGAAATCATTAACCAAGCCGATATGGTGTTTTTTTAGTTTGAGATTTCGGGTTCCTTCCGAAAACTGAAGAAGATTGCTGTATTGCGAGAACCATTGCTCAGGTATAACCGCAATTTCACCACTTGGTAGTTTAAACTCTCTGATCTTATTCAGAATATGATTCTTCAGATCGATGAAAGGGATCTGATATGGTCCGAAATGCACTACGGCATGGATGTCAAACCAGTCATTGCTTTCACGGATTTCCAGGTCAATTTTACTTTTACCGATTACATATCGCTTATTCCCCTCGCTTTGTTCAAAGGTAAAGCCTCTTGATTCGAGCTCATCATGATTTTCATTCAGCCAGTTAATTATACTGAATCCTTGAGCATCAGAATCCTGATCAACTATTACCGGATTATAGGTATTCGAAAAAAGGGAACCCGACGATTTTAATCCTAACTCCTGAAGAGTGTTAATCTTGTTTTTCTCCCAGCTCAGCGAGCGTTTAATTCGGTGAAAGATATAGTCATTATCGCGTTTCTCGGTTCTTACAGTAACCCTGCGATCGCTTCCTGCCGGAAAAATATAATCACCATATCTGAAATAAAGCTGTAGTTGAGGAACCTCGCTATTGGTGTGCAGTAACTTTAATACCGGAATTGCCTCAAATTTTTCTGTCCTGATTTCAAAACCTTCTGCATAAACTGCATGTTTCTCAATCAATGGAGCAACGAACTTCTCAAAATAAGTTTTCTCGGATGATTTTGGTATGGAAATAAATCGCTTATTCAGAAATGGCTGAAGTTTCTTGCCTTCAACATCTTCTTCAAAATAATAAAGCACATCGTCAAGAAGCATCCATGCCGGATGATTGCAGATTATCTGTGCATCCTTAAACATAAACTCAATCCGAAGTCCCTGAAATTTTATAGTAGGGAAATAACGTGTTTCGGTAAGCGATCTTCTGAAGTGAAATAATACGGATGCCGGTTCGGTGGCGACTTTCAGTCTTCTTTCAACCGGCCAGCCTTCTTTACTCATCAGATAAAGTTCTTTGTCTTCCAGCAGCTTTAATGCTTCAACAAGCCTCTTTTCAATCTTTGGCCTGATGAACTCGTATATTTTCTCATCAAAGATGGTGCTGAAAAATTCTATCGGCCTGATCGCTTTTTTATGGTAGCGTTTAATGATATGTCCCTGCTCAATTTCTTCAAGCAGTTTAATCAGCTTCAGATCTTTCTCGTCAAGGATGGCAGAAAACTCTGCTGCAGTAGTGCTGAACAAGCGCTGATAGGTAAGAGAGAAGCTTTCATTAGGATTTAGCTGAACCACATGCGGTTCAATCAGATATCCCAGAAAATCATGTTTACATATAGAATATACTACCTTACATGGTTTCTCGCTGTCAACTCTTAGCATAGGGATTCGAAAAAAATATTGGTAAGCTCACCAATAAAAAATTCTAAATCTAAACAGAATTTCCCTCTCTTCTAAAAAGTATTGAATTAATATCAGCTTTTAGTATTTTGTGCGGTAATTATGAAAAAATTGCAATTGGAGTATGCTTAAATGAAGTTTTTTTATTGAAATTGAAATTAGTTAAGCAGGTTTAATCTCAATGCTCCCCTGAAATACGAAGGTAGCCGGGCCCTCTAAGAATACCTCATTGTAATTTTTCCCGTCATATTGAAAATCAACATTCAGATCGCCTCCCGGGACGCTGATTGAAGTATGTACTTTTCCTTTTAGTCCCTTTTTTTCAGCCATAACCATTGCCACTGCTGTAACTCCCGTACCACAGGCGTATGTTTCATTTTCTACTCCTCTTTCATAGGTTCTTACAAACAAATGATCACCTTTATCCTCTACAAAATTTACATTGATTCCGGCACTCTTGTAATTATCGTTGTAACGGATCTCTCTTCCGGCAGTAAATACATCTTTATTTTTAAGATCGGTAACGGGAAGCACATAGTGTGGTGATCCGGTATTCAGCACGAAAGCATCACCATCTTTCATGATGCTTTGAACGTCAATCATTTGCAGACTGACACGATCTCCTTTTTCTGAAATTCTGGCATAATGAGGGCCATCGACTGCCAAAAAGTTAGTTTCCTTTTTGATCAGTCCGAGATGGTTTGCAAACGCAACGATACATCTTCCTCCATTACCGCACATACTTCCTTCGCGGCCATCAGCGTTGTAATAGATCATTTCAAAATCGTAACCTTCCTTCAGCTGCAAAACCATTAATCCATCGGCTCCGATACCAAAATGGCGGTCGCATAATTTTTTAATTGCCTCCTGATCATTCAAAAGCGGAAATGTGTTATTTCTGTTATCTACCAGATAAAGTCATTTCCGGCACCCTCGTATTTAAAAAAATTAAGTTGCATAGCCTTGTTATAATTTATTCGGATGCTTTAACCCATCCGATGAAGAAAGATTTTATAAATTTCGGAATTATAATTTAAAAATACCTGACCAATGTGTTTCAGGTTCAGTATTTGTGATTTGCCTATTTAACATTTTTTAACACAAAACAGATATACTTATTCTTCTAATAACGTTTAAGTGGTATTAATTTTGTTTATAATTAAATAAATTGAAAAAAGATAAATTACACATATGAAGAAGATTGGAATAACTTTTTTGGCAGCTTGTCTGGGTGGGGCAGTTGCCATCGGATCGTATAAGTTAATAGAAAGTAGGTTTGAGAATTCATTATCTTTTGAAGAAAAGCAGAAAGTTTATTTTACCAATAACCCGAATGCTCCTGTAATCAATTCATCAACCGGTTCACTTGACTTTACTCAGGCAGCTGCAGCTGTAACACCTGCAGTTGTTCACATTAAAACTACCTATAATGTAAAAGACAGAGGTTATTCGGGCCGTGATCAGATGCAGGATCTTTTTGAAGATTTCTTTGGTGGGCGCCGTCGTCCTCAGGGACCGGCAATGGGCTCTGGTTCGGGTGTGATTATTTCTGATGATGGTTATATCGTAACCAATAATCACGTAGTGGATGATGCTGATAAAATTGATGTAGTATTGCCTGATAAACGTTCATTTTCTGCTAAGGTTATTGGTTCTGATGCAAATACAGACCTTGCACTTCTTAAAATCGATGGTACAGATTTTCCTGTTGTGAAGCTCGGTAATTCGGATGACGTTCGTGTGGGAGAATGGGTTCTCGCTGTTGGTTATCCTTTTGCCTTGAACACAACAGTTACTGCAGGTATCGTCAGTGCGAAGGGCCGTCAAATTGGAATTCTGGACCAGAATATTGAACCAGGTGAAGATGGTCGTCCGCAGGCAAGAACTGCCATAGAGTCATTTATCCAGACCGATGCTGCAATTAACCGTGGTAATAGCGGAGGGGCTTTGGTTAATACCAAAGGCGAGCTCATTGGTGTGAATGCAGCAATCGCTTCGCAAAGCGGAAGTTATGAAGGTTATGGTTTTGCCATTCCAATCAATCTGGCAAAGAAAGTACTGAATGACTTTAAACAGTTTGGTTCTGTGCGCAGAGGATATATAGGAATTAACTTTACAGGTCTTGATGCTGAACAATCAAAACGCCTTGGGGTTAAAGAAATTAACGGATTATACGTTAACGAAGTAATTCCGGGTGGAGGTGCTGCTCAGGCCGGATTAAAGGAGGGCGATATCATCACGAAAGTGGAAGGCAATACCATTATTTCTCCGGCAGATCTTCAGGAACGTATCGGTCGCCTTGGTCCCGGCGATAAAGTTCAGTTATCCTATTTAAGAGGTGACAAAACCTTAACTGCAAATGTGACTCTTAAGGGTGAAGAATCATTACGTACTGCAAGTAGTTCCACCGGTTCTGCGGTGAGTAAGCTGGGTGCAAGTTTTGCTCCGGCCTCGGAAACTGTTAAAAAGAAGTTTAAGATCAATTCAGGTGTGATTGTAAGTAATGTGAAACCTGGTGGTTATTTTGATCAGCTGGATTTACCTCAGGGTACTGTAATTACATCGATTAATAGTGCTGAAGTAAATAATTCTGCAGATGTTGAAAAGGCAGTTGCTTCAGGCAGAAATAATATGGTTACAATAAGCGGTATTACTCCTGATGGTATGCAGATCAGATATCAGTTTCAGGTAAGATAGGATTGCGCTGATAAGCTATAAATAGGCCTTCCCATAGCTGGGAAGGCCTATTTATTTTCACTAAAAATTTAGATTGGTTCTAAATAGATAAATTCTTTGACATGTGTACATATATGTGTTCGATTTTTATCATATAATGATAAATTTGCTCCCTGAATAATAAAATAACACAAGGTAATGAGCAATTTCGCAAAAACGTTCTCATCCTCATTGGGAAAGAAACTGGTAATGGCCCTGACAGGAATTTTCCTGTGTACATTCCTGATTGTGCATCTGATAGGTAACCTACAGTTGTTTAAGGATGATGCAGGACAGGCATTCAATGCCTATGCCTATTTTATGACCCACTTCACACCGATAAAGGTCGTATCTTATTTATTGTATGCCTCAATTATTATCCATGCACTCTATGCATTGATGATAACTTCGGCTAACAAAAAAGCCCGTCCTGTTGCTTATGCCATGCAGGCCAGCAATCAGAACAGCCCATGGACTTCCCGTAATATGGGTATTCTGGGGACTATCCTGTTGATTTTTATTGTAGTTCACATGGGTGATTTCTGGTGGAAATACCACAATGCTGAATTGCCTTATGCTAAGTATGAGATCAGTCTCGATAACCCGAATGATATTCAGGTTTCAGAAGTTCCTTACGATGCAAACAGATTGGTACATTCAGAAGTTGTTGATCTGCAGGCAGGAAAGAAGATTGTTATTTCAAAAGATCTTTACAAGGTAGTTCAGAATGCATTCCAGACATGGTGGTATGTTCTTTTATATGTAATTGCAATGTTTGCACTTGCATTTCACCTCATTCATGGTTTCAGGAGCGCCTTTCAAACTATTGGATGGAATAATAACAGGTATTTGCCTTTAGTACGGTTTATTGGTGTGTGGGTGTTCGGATTATTGGTTCCGATAGCCTTCGCAGCTATGCCGGTGTATTTTTTCCTATTTAAATAAGATTATCACATTTTCTGAGCAATCAGGATTATAAATAAATTTCTGAGATGAAATTAGATGCTAAAATTCCAGCAGGCCCTTTAGCCGAGAAATGGTCCAAACATAAATTTAACCTTAAACTGGTTAACCCTGCCAATAAACGTAAATATACGGTTATCGTAGTAGGTACAGGTTTGGCAGGAGCTTCTGCAGCTGCTTCTCTGGCAGAATTGGGTTATAATGTTAAAGCTTTTTGCTATCAGGACAGTCCGCGCCGCGCACATTCAATTGCTGCTCAGGGTGGTATTAATGCTGCAAAAAATTATCAGAATGACGGTGACAGTGTTTATCGTTTGTTTTATGATACCATTAAGGGTGGCGACTACCGTGCCCGTGAAGCTAACGTTTATCGTTTAGCTGAAGTTTCTGTAAATATTATTGACCAGTGTGTGGCTCAGGGTGTTCCATTTGCACGTGATTACGGAGGTTTACTTGATAACCGTTCATTCGGAGGTTCTCAGGTATCCCGTACTTTTTATGCCAGGGGCCAGACTGGACAGCAGTTATTACTGGGAGCGTATTCGGCATTAAACCGTCAGATCAATCTCGGGAAAGTAAAAATGTACACCCGTCATGAAATGATGGACGTGGTTACCATTGACGGACAGGCAAAAGGTATTGTAACACGCGATCTGATCAATGGGAAAATTGAGACTCATTCGGCACATGCAGTATTGCTTTGTACCGGAGGATATGGTAACGTGTTTTATCTTTCGACCAATGCCATGGGATGTAATGTTACTGCGGCATGGAAAGCTCACAAACGTGGTGCATTGTTTGCAAACCCTTGTTTTACCCAGATTCACCCAACCTGTATTCCGGTTACGGGAGATCACCAGTCGAAACTGACTTTGATGTCGGAGTCATTGAGAAACGACGGACGTGTTTGGGTTCCTAAAACCGTAGAGTTAGCTCAAAAGCTGCGTAAAGGCGAATTAAAAGTTACAGATCTTAAAGAAGAGGATCGCGATTACTTCCTTGAACGCAAATATCCTTCATTTGGTAACCTGGTTCCGCGCGATGTGGCATCACGTAATGCGAAGGAAATGGTGGACGAAGGTCGTGGTGTCGGAGCTTCGGGTATTGCAGTATTCCTTGATTTTGCTGAAGCTATCTCCCGTCTGGGTGAGGATGCCGTTCGTGCTAAATACGGAAACCTGTTTGATATGTACATGCAGATCACAGATGAGAATCCTTATAAGCAGCCAATGCGTATTTATCCTGCTGTGCATTATACCATGGGTGGACTTTGGGTAGATTACAACCTGCAGACCACTGTTCCTGGATTATATTGTTTAGGTGAGGCGAATTTCTCAGATCACGGTGCTAACCGTCTGGGTGCTTCTGCACTGATGCAGGGACTTGCCGACGGATATTTTGTGATTCCATATACTTTAGGTGACTATCTGGCTACAATCGGACCAAAAGCTGTTGATGCTTCTCATCCTGCATTTGAAGAAACCAAGAAAAGTGTTCAGGACAGAATCAATAAGTTATTATCATTAAAAGGTACTAAAACTGTTAATGAATATCACCGTGAATTAGGTCACATTATGTGGGAATATTGCGGTATGGCAAGAACTGAAGAAGGACTTATTAAAGCTAAAGGACTTATCCGCGAGCTTCGTGAAGATTTCTGGAAGAACGCACAGGTAACAGGTACAAATGAGGAGTTTAATCAGAACCTTGAAAATGCTGGTCGTGTAGCCGATTTCCTTGAACTTGGAGAGTTAATGGTAGATGATGCGTTAAACAGAAAAGAATCATGCGGTGGTCACTTCCGTTTGGAAAGCCAGACAGAAGAAGGAGAGGCTTTGCGTGATGATGAGAATTTTGCTTACGCTGCTGCCTGGGAGTACAAGGGAGACGGTCAGCCTGAAGTACTTCACAAAGAAGAGCTGGTGTTTGAGAATGTTAAACTAACACAAAGAAGTTATAAATAGTACTGAAGTACGGTATATAGTATTTTTTATCTGAATATTATCTGCTAAACCAAAAGGGTAAACTACTGAGTACTTATTGCTAAATACTAAATACTTATAAAATGAGTGGAAATATGAATTTGACATTAAAGGTTTGGCGTCAGAAAAGTGCTGAATCACAAGGTAAATTCGTTACTTATAAAGCCGAAAAAGTTTCTCCGGATATGTCATTTCTGGAAATGCTTGATGTGGTAAACGAGGACCTGATCAAAAAGGGAGAAGATCCTATTCACTTTGACCATGATTGCCGCGAAGGTATCTGCGGAGCTTGCTCTCTTCATATCAATGGCCGACCGCATGGTCCGAAGCATGGTATTACAACCTGTCAATTGCATATGCGAAGCTTTACTGACAACGAAATTATTGTTATTGAGCCTTGGCGTGCTTCAGCATTTCCGGTAATAAAGGATCTTGCTGTAGATCGTTCATCATTTGATCGTATTCAGGCTGCAGGTGGTTTTATATCAGTTAATACAGGTGGTGTTCCTGATGCCAATTCTATTCCGATCCCTAAGGTTGTTGCTGATGAGGCATTTAACTCGGCAACCTGTATTGGTTGCGGAGCCTGTGTTGCAGCTTGTAAAAATGCTTCTGCCATGTTATTCGTATCAGCAAAAGTATCACAAATGGCTTTATTGCCTCAGGGACAGCCTGAGCGTCAGCGTCGTGTTCAGGCTATGGTTGCTCAGATGGATGCAGAAGGTTTCGGAAGTTGTACCAATACAGGTGCCTGTGAAGCTGAATGCCCTAAAGAGATATCAGTTACCAATATTGCAAGAATGAACCGCGATTATTTCAATGCAACATTGATAAAAAGCGAAGAATAATACCAGGCATTTTATGCAGGATAAAAGCTCAGACATATACAATATGTCTGAGCTTTTTGTTTTCGGCTGATTTACTTTTACATGGAATCCCGGTTTTCGGGATCCCGGCCAGGTCGCTTCGCACACTGTTTGCCTATTCCTTCAGCTCTTTTTAGTACAAATTCGGTTTATTCCTTTAATTTTACCTGTATCTCAAAACCATAAGATCATGCGTATAAATTTTCACGGAGCTGCAAGAAATGTAACAGGAAGTAAGCATTTAATAACAATGGATAATGGTACTCAGATACTGCTTGATTGCGGAATGTATCAGGGTATGGGTGAAGAAACCGACAAGCTGAATGAGCATTTCGGATTTAGTCCGTCAGAGATAAATTACCTTATTCTAAGCCATGCACATATTGATCACAGTGGTTTAATTCCCAGGTTAGTTGCACAGGGGTTTCAGGGAGAAATATTTTGCACGGCTGCAACCATGGATCTTGCCAGAATATTGCTTTTGGATTCCGCGAATATCCAGCAGAAAGATTGCGAATTCAGTAATAAAAGAAGGGCACGGAAGGGCCTCCCATTGCTCAGACCTTTATATACTGAGGAGGATGCAATAAAATGTTTGCGTCAATTCAGGATTGTGAATTATAATACCGTTCATCAAATCTCAGATGATATTCAGATTTTATTAACCGATGTAGGTCATATTATTGGAAGCTCTGCAATCCATTTGAGTATTACAGAGAATGGAAAAACAACCCGCATTACTTATAGTGGTGACGTGGGACGTTATGGCGACCTTATCCTTAAATCGCCTGAGAAGTTTCCTCAGTCGGATTATATCCTGCTGGAATCAACCTATGGCGACAGTCTGCATGATGATGCCGAACCTGCTGAAGAGCTTTTGAAGGAAATTATTCATCAAACCTGTATTTTGCGTGGAGGAAAGGTTATTATTCCGGCATTTAGTGTAGGTCGTACGCAGGAGATTTTGTATTCACTCAATCATCTGGAGGAAAAGGGGATACTTCCTGATGTGAAATATTATGTTGACAGTCCGCTGTCAATTAAGGCAACCAATGTGGTACGCAGTCATCCTGAGAATTTTAATAAACACGTTCAGGAGGTAATGCGGCATGATGATGATCCTTTTAATTTCAAGGATCTTACTTTTATTCAGGATGTCATTGAGTCAAAGGCGCTCAATACCAAACATGATCCCTGTGTGATAATTTCTGCTTCCGGTATGGCTGAAGCGGGGAGAGTAAAACATCATATCAAGAATAACATAGAGGATGAAAAAAATACTATTCTGATGGTTGGTTATTGCGAGCCAAACTCTTTAGGAGGTCGTTTGATGGCAGGCTATACCACGGTAAGTATTTTTGGAGAGGATTATAATGTTAAGGCGGAGGTCCGATCGATTCGTTCTATGAGTGCTCATGGCGACTATGAAGATCTCCTGCAGTTTATATCCTCTCAGGATCCTTCCAAAGTCAAAAAGGTTTTTATAATACATGGAGAGTATGAAGTTCAGCAGCATTTTAAAGAAAAGATTCTTGCTAAAGGATTTGCCAATGTTGAGATTCCAGAGGTGCATCAGGAGTATATACTTGATTAATTCATAAGTCCAAACACATCAAGAACTATTTCAATAATGAGAATTATTTTATTCATACTGCTTCTGATAGCTTCAGATAGTATCAAATCCCAGACAGTTATTGTCCGTCAGGATCAGCAGATCAAAAATATGATCGATCAGGTTTCTTCAAAAAATATTGAGGCAATAGTCAGAAAACTTGTTTCGTTTGAAACGCGTCATAGTATGAGTGATACCCTTAGCTCCAAAACGGGTATTGGTGCAGCACGTAACTGGATAAAATCTGAATTAGAATCTTATTCAAAAGCTTCCGGATCCCGTCTTAAAGTGGAGTTTGATAATTTCACCCAGCCGGCAGATGGCAGGAGAGTTATGAGCCCAACAGTTATGAAAAATGTATTGGGCATTCTTCCCGGAACTGATCCTTCAGACGATCGTATTTTTATTGTTTCAGGACATTATGACTCACGTGCAACTGATGTAAATGATTCAAAAATATTTGCTCCGGGAGCAAATGACGATGCTTCGGGTACTGCTGCTACTATGGAACTTGCCCGCGTTATGAGTAAGCATAAGTTTAATGCTACAATTATTTTTGTTGCCATGGTTGCTGAAGAGCAGGGACTATATGGGGCGGCGAATCTTGCCCGAAGAGCAAAAGCAGAAAAGTGGAATGTGGCCGGAATGATTACCAATGATATTGTCGGCAATACTTATGCTATGGAAACAGGTATAAAAGATAACAGGTCGGTAAGAATATTCAGTGAAGGAGTTTCAGCAGTAGAAACTCCTGAAGAAGCATCCCGTCGGGCAAGCACGGGTTCAGAAAATGATGGGAAAGCCAGACAATTTGCGCGCTATGTAAAGGAACTTGGTGAAAGGTATGTGGACCAGCTGGATGTGAAACTGATTTACCGTCGCGACAGATATCTTCGTGGCGGTGATCACACTCCTTTCTCACAGCAGGGCTTTGCAGGAATACGAATTACCGAAATGAATGAAAATTTCGACAGACAGCATCAGACTGTTCGTAATGAAAATGGGGTAAACTTTGGCGATTTACCCGATTTTGTAGATTATGATTATACACAGAAGGTAACCCGAATGAACCTTGCAGCGCTGGCAAATCTTGCTTTAGCTCCACGTGAACCTCTTAACGTCGGAATAATAACCAGTGGTTTGACCAATAAAACCGAGTTGAAATGGCAGGCTCCGCAGGGTGAAAAGCCTTCAGGATATTACGTTGTGATGCGGGAAACCAGCAGCCCGGTTTGGCAGAAGAAATTTTTCGTGACAGACACCTCCGCAGTTCTGAATTATTCGAAGGATAATTACTATTTCGGTGTTCAATCTGTTGATGCAGATGGACATGAAAGTCTGGTGGTTATACCAGTACCTGTCCGATAACACAAAACTTTGTAATAAGAATACGATTTTATCCTTTCAATTCTATCACCCTCCTACGCTTATTTGATGGCAGCAAGGATAATTACTTTTAGAGATGGAATTTGTAATCTTAATCCGGCATTCAACCTGTCTTCAGGAAGTTCCTTGTTCATATTTGCAGCTAAAATTCCAATAAGAAGGAAAAGAGGTACAAGTAACATGATGAACGGAGATACGCAGTTGTTAAGCTTTTTCATAATTCTGAGTTTTGATGAAACAAAGAAATATTTTATTGAAATCTCCCTAAAATCTATTAGACGAAGCCCCTGTTTTTAAAGACAAACTGTATTTTTTCAGAGCTTGTCAATTAATAGCTTATATTGGCTTGTTGGCAGATTGATTTCGCCTGTTTGTCGAAACCGATGGCTCCAGATGATCTTAAATACTACTTTTAAAGCATGAATAAATTAAGGCAGATAGTTCTTCATACTATTATCTGGGCGATCATTTTACTGTTTTTTATGTATACCAGTACGAATGGTAAGATCGGTTATTCAACTGTCGTAGTTTTTGTGTATTTCGGTTTAATCAATATTGCTCTTTTCTATATTAATTATCTGTTCATACTGCCGGCATTTCTGGATAAAAAGAAATATCTCTGGTGTGCCAATGTGATGTTGTTATCGATTATCATTTTTGCATTTATAAAATGCGGACTGGCATACTACTTTTATGATATCGTAATCAAAAGAAATAACGGCAAGCATATAATGGATTTCTGGGATTACTATTTCAGTGCTGCCTTTGTAAGTTGTTTCTTCATTTTTCTGAGTACGGTTCTAAAATTTATACAAGATTGGTTTAATAACGATAAGATTAAAAGCAGGCTTGAAAATGAGAAGCTTATTTCAGAACTGGCTTTTCTTAAATCTCAGATTAACCCTCATTTCTTATTCAATTCATTAAATAATATCTATTCACTGGCCTATCAGAAATCTGAGAAAACTCCTGAAGCGATTTTAAAGCTCTCGGAAATAATGCGGTACATGCTCTATGAAAGTAATGTGGATAAGGTGCCGCTTTCTGATGAGATTAGATATCTAAAAAACTATATTGAGCTTCAGAAACTCAGATTTAAAGATATGACGCACATTAAATTTGAGATCAATGGAGATCCGGAAGGCAGGAAAATTACTCCGCTGATCCTGATTTCTTTTGTCGAAAATGCATTCAAACACGGGCTGGCTACAGCTAGCGATCATCCGATTAAAATAATCTTTAATATAACATCTGATAAGTTGTTCTTTCAGGTAATGAATAAAAAGAGTAATCTGAATAAAGATGATACAGGGGGTATCGGATTAAAAAATGTGCAAAGACGTCTGGATCTGATTTATAAAGATCAGTATCGCCTGCATATTGACGAGGGGAATGACATTTATAGTTGCGAATTATATCTAAATTTATAAAATGATACGTTGTCTCGTGGTAGATGATGAGCCTTTGGCTCTGGATATATTGGAAGATTATATCAGTAAGGTGCCTTTCCTGTCGTTGGTTAAAACTACAACCAGTGCTATTGAAGGTTTATCACTGGTACAGAGTGATGCTATTGATCTTGTTTTTCTTGATGTTCAGATGCCAGAGCTAACAGGTATTCAGTTTCTGAAAATCATTAATGGTAAGTGCGATGTTATTCTGACTACCGCTTATTCGCAATATGCCCTCGATGGATATGATCTGGATGTAGTTGATTATCTGCTCAAGCCTATCGCATTTGACCGTTTTTATAAAGCTGCCCAGAAAGTATTGCAGAATTCAGGAAGTAATCAGATTGCTGCTTCTGAGCCTGTTCCCGTTCAAAATAGCCATGATTTTATCTTTGTAAAAACAGAGCATAAAATCCAGAAAATTTATCTTGATGATATTTTATATATAGAGGGTCTGAAGGACTATATTTCTATTTTTACCAGAACGGAACGGATAATTACTCTTCAGAATATGAAGAAAATGGAGGAATCATTACCTCCTAAATCTTTCATCCGGGTTCATAAATCGTATATTATTGCTTTAGGAAAAATCGAAAGTATAGAAAGAAGCCGTATTCAAATCGGCGATAAGATTATTCCTATAGGTGATACTTACCGTGAATACTTTTTTAAACAGATTGAAGATAAGAATATAGGCTAATTCTGTTTGATTGCTTTCCTGATGGCATCCTCTGCCATTGAAACCAGGTCCTCTATTGATTGTCCTGAAGGCTCAATTGGCTGCAATACTTCCCAGCTCATTTTTTCGCCAAAACTCAGGGGAAAAGCTCCGTACTGAACAAATTTCCAGGAATTTCTGATTGCTACAGGTACTATCAATGCATGAGGAACTTTTTTGAGAATAGTTGCAATTCCACCCACAGCAAATGGTTTAAGCTGTCCGGTTTTGGAACGTGTTCCTTCAGGAAAAATAACGGTCGACCAGTTATTGGCTTTCATTCGTTCGGCCAGTTTAAGTATTTCGACAACTGCCTGCTTACTGTCTTTTCTGTCAATATTTGCGCCACCTCCATGTTTGAGGTTAAATGAAATGCTTGGTATTCCTCTGGTCAATTCTATTTTTGAGATAAACTTTGCATGATTCTTTCTTAAAAACCAAATTAGGGGAGCAATGTCATACATGCTCTGATGGTTGGAGATGAAAATTATCGGACGGTCTTCGGGCAAATCAAAAGGATTTTTAAAGCTCACCCTGCTCCCCATTACATAATAGGTACTCAAAAGAAACAAATTCAGCAGATCAACTGATTTTTTGTGTGCGCTATAACCTCCGAGTTTCAATGAAATCCATTGAACAGGATGAAAAATGCAGATTAATAAACCAAACAGAAGATAATGTAGCGGACTAAAAATATAGCCTAAAAATTTATTCATTGATTGTGTATTGAATAATTCTAAAATTAAGATTTAACTCTCAATATGCATCAGCCTAAGCTTTAAAATTGCAGCTACACTAATTGAATCTGTGATTTCGCCATTCATAACCATCCGGAATGCCGTATCAAATGGTACTTTTTTAACAGAAAGTTCCTCACTTTCTTCCGGTGCTGATTCCCCAAAGCTGAGTTCGCGTGCAAGATAAATAATAGCCAGTTCATCACTTACTGAATTAGAGAGATGGATTCTTTGAATTTCCGTCCAGGAATTTGCAGTGATCCCGGTCTCTTCAAGTAATTCTCTTTTGGCAGAACTGAGAGGATCTGTGCCTTCAGGGCAGCCTCCCTCAGGTATTTCCCAGCTGTATGTTTTAAGCGGATAACGGTATTGGCCTACCAACCAGATATTGTTGTTTTCGTCGAGCGGAATAATGCCAATGGCCAGGTTCTTAAAGTGAACTTCTCCGTAAATACCTCTGCCTCCTCCCGGATTGATTACCTGATGTTCTGTGAGACTGATCCATGTATTTTCATAGATCTTTTCACTTGAAAGTGTTTTCCAAGGATTGCTGTTATGTTCATTCATCACTACAATGTTAAACAAAAAAGCCTTCTCTCCTGTAAAGGAAAGAAGGCTCTTTATTATTTTTCCAAAAGATTAAGCCAGATTGAATGCTTTCTTAACCTGTTCTGTGTAGTCCAGTTTTTCCCAGGTAAATAATTCAACCTCGACAGTTTTGCTTTCACCATTGTTGCCTGCGAAAGTCTTGGTAACCACTTCGCTCTGACGGCCCATGTGTCCGTAGGCAGCAGTTTCAGAATATATCGGATTGCGTAGTTTCAAACGGGTTTCGATTCCATAAGGTGTCATGTCAAAAATAGAAGAGATCTTTTGAGCAATTTCTCCGTCGGTTAAGCCAACTTTTGCACTTCCGTAAGTATCTACAAAAATTCCCATTGGGTCTTTTACACCAATTGCATACGAAACCTGTACCAGAATTTCATCACAAACACCTGCAGCAACAAGGTTTTTGGCAATATGACGGGTTGCATAAGCAGCTGAGCGATCCACTTTTGATGGATCTTTTCCTGAAAATGCACCACCACCGTGAGCACCCTTGCCTCCATAAGTATCTACGATGATCTTACGGCCGGTTAATCCGGTGTCACCATGCGGACCTCCAATAACGAACTTACCGGTTGGATTGATATGATATTTGATATCATTTGTAAATAATGCCTGAAGTTCAGGTTTTAGCTGGGCCTTTACTCTTGGAATCAGAATCGAAATGATATCGTCCTGAATCTTCTTTTGCATGTTTGTTTCTGTGTCAAAGTCGTCATGCTGCGTAGACACTACAATGGCATCAATACGAACAGGTTTATGATCATCACTGTATTCAATAGTTACCTGTGATTTAGCATCCGGACGAAGATATTTGATTGATGAATTCTCTCTGCGAAGTACCGCAAGCTCTAAAAGAAGCTTGTGTGCCAGATCAAGAGCCAAAGGCATGTAGTTTTCAGTTTCGTTTGTTGCATAACCAAACATCATACCCTGGTCACCAGCACCCTGATCCTGCTTTTTAACACGGTCAACACCCTGATTGATATCTGCAGACTGTTCGTGGATTGCTGAAATAACACCGCATGAATCAGCTTCAAACATGTATTCAGACTTGGTATAACCAATCTTACGGATCACATCACGGGCAATTTTTTGAACATCAAGATAAGTCTGCGACTTTACCTCACCTGCTAAAACAGCAAGGCCTGTTGTTACCAATGTTTCGCAGGCAACTTTTGAATCAGGATCCCAAGCCAGAAAATTGTCAATTAATGCGTCTGAAATTTGATCAGCTACCTTGTCCGGATGTCCTTCAGATACTGATTCTGATGTGAATAAATATGGCATAGCGTTTTAATTAATGTTAAAAAATGGAAATCAAAAAATTAATGCGCAATAAACGGGGAAGGATTTTGATTGGGTAAAAACAGGCATATTGTTTTAGCACTTTTTTTTACGTGGTTGCAATCAACGCAAATCGATCCACTTTTTTGCATGGCAAAAGTAGGGTAAATTTTAAGTTCTAAGAAAAAATAAGAGTATTTTTGGGGCAAAAAATTAAAATTAATTGAAACAAAATATTTTATTCGTTATTAATCCGATTTCCGGGGGTAAGACCAAATATAATTTTCCAGATAAGATTAATAAGTATCTGGATAAGAGCAAATTTAATGCTGAATGTGTTTTTACCGAGTACCATGGTCACGGATCTGTTATAGCAAATGAGGCGCTTGGAAGAGGTGTTGATATTCTCGTTGCAGTTGGAGGAGATGGGACGATTAATGAGGTGGCATCAGTTGTTGATGGAACGGATAAAATAATGGGGATAATACCATTTGGCTCGGGCAACGGACTGGCCAGATCCCTTGGTATTCCGCTCGGTGAAGTAGATGCCATTAAAAGAATTAATAAGTTTCATGTCAGTAAAATAGATTCCGGTACATTTAACGGAAGAAAATTCTTTAATATGGCAGGTATCGGTTTTGATGCACAAATCAGTGCACGTTTTGCAGAGAATGTAAAACGCGGTCTGAGCAGCTATGTCAAAATAGCCGTTTCAGAAGTTTCTAATTATCGTTCTCAGCGTTATCGTCTTTTAATTGACGGAAAAGAATATGAGTATGATGCTTTTATGATTAGTCTGGCTAACTCTTCCCAATATGGAAATAATGCACATATTTCCCCGTTTGCTTCGCTGAATGACGGATTACTTGATATCTGTATATTAAAACCTTTTCCTTTGTATAAATTTCCCGCAATAGCGCTAAGGATGTTCAGAAAGAATACACATAAATCGAAATACTTAAAGATTATCCAGGGAAGTACTATTAACATCATTCGGGAAGGTGCAGCGGCAATTCATCTTGACGGTGATCCTTTTGAAATGGGCACAGAGTTAAGTATCGGAATTAATCCGCATTCATTAAATATTCTTAATTAATTATGTCAAAAAGAAACAAAGGCCTTCAGGGAGTGGTCTATTCTACAGATCCTGATTTTGAATATAACTCAGATGATTTCGAAAGTGTAGAAACTTTAGAGCCGCGCTATCAGGATTTGAGAGTGCAGCTTGACAGAAAACAGAGGGGCGGCAAGGCTGTTACATTAATTACCGGTTTTATAGGTACTTCAGCTGATCTTGAAATTCTGGGCAAAAAATTGAAGCAGAAATGCGGGGTAGGAGGTTCGGCAAAAGATATGCAGATTATTATACAGGGCGATTTTCGCGAGAAGGTTATGAATCTGTTAATTGCTGATGGTTATAAAGTGAAAAGAATCGGTTCCTGATCATTTAAGGGGAAAAGGTATTTTCAGAAATGAATTCAGGCATGATGTAGATCATCATCTTTCTGCCTGTTTTACTTAAATCAGTATTATTTCAATAACAGTTTGGCAGATTCCAGAGTCTTAAACTCTTGCTTTTCAATTGTATCAAATTTTAAACATTTCTAAATAAATCTGATAATCAGGTGTTTATAAATAAATCGATTGAAAATTCTATGAATTAAACATTAAAATAACATTGGAAATTTGCAATTACAATAAAAAATAGTTTTCATTGTAAAACGATTGCCGGGGTCAAAGGGCAATCTTCTTTTAGAACAGCATAATTCTTGCTTAATTCTAGGGATGGCTTTGACAGGATTGAATTAATAGAATTAATAAATTCACAAATAATTTTTTATTAAGTCGAAAATTTTATTTTTGTTATCCCGATTTAGTTGGGATAAACAAAATTTTATTTTAAATAACTTAGAGTAATATTTACTAATAATACCAAACAAAATCAATTAAATTAATATTTTTCAACAACTAAAAACTAAAATTTAAAAAAATGGCGAACGCACCAAAACCAACAACAGCTAAGAAAGAGAGTAGCTCTGGTTCAAACATTTTTGCAAGTCTGTCTACTGTAGTATGTATTCTTATTGGATTCCTTTTATGGAAATTCGTAATGGGAGATCCTGCAAACTTTGAAGGTGGGGATCCTGAGAATGGTCACCCGCTACCAGGAAACTATTTTGGAATGGTTTACAAAGGTGGAATGATCGTACCCGTACTGATGGGCTTATTCCTGATGGTGATTGTATTTTCTTTTGAGCGTTTCTTCGTTATCGGAAAAGCTTCTGGAAAAGGAAATGTGGATGCCTTCGTTAAAAAAATCCAGACCTTAATTGCTGCAGGAAATGTTGATGCTGCAGTTGCTGAATGCGATAAGCAGGCAGGATCTGTTGCTAACGTAATCAAATCTGGTCTTAAAAAGTACAAAGAGATGGAAGTTGAGACTAAAATGGATACTGAGCAAAAATGTTTAGCTATTCAGAAGGATATTGAAGAGGCAACAGCTTTAGAGATGCCGATGTTAGAGCAGAACTTAACTGTAATTGCAACTTTAGTATCAATTGGTACATTAACTGGTCTGTTAGGTACAGTAACCGGTATGATTAAAGCATTCGCGGCATTGTCAACAGCAGGTTCTCCTGACCAGGCAGCTCTTGCGAATGGTATCTCTGAGGCTCTTATCAACACAGCTACTGGTATTGCAACTTCTACCATTGCGATTATCATGTACAACATCTTTACATCAAAGATTGATAAATTGACATATGCTATCGATGAGGCTGGTTTCTCAATCGTTCAAACATATGCAAGTACTCATAAATAATAGGTTTTGAAAAATAAATTCCGGGTTTTATGGAAAACCCGGAATATTTTCATCTCTATAATAAATCGTATTAATTTAAAAATAAGCAATGCCTAGAATTAAAGTTGCCAGAAAAAGTACGGCTATCGACATGACAGCAATGTGTGATGTGTCCTTTTTGTTGCTTACATTCTTTATCCTTACAGCAACAGCACGTCAGCCAGAACCGCTTCCTGTTGATACTCCGGCATCAACAGTAAAGTTCAAGCTGCCTGATACGGATATTGCGACTATTACCATTGGTCAGGAAAAAGTGTTCTTTGGAGTTCCGGGACAACCTACCCGCAGAAGGACTCTGGAGTTAATGGGCGAAAAGTATCAGATTCAGTTTACTGAAGAGGAAAAAATTCGTTTCTCACTTATCGAGAGTTTTGGAGTTCCTATCGGTAACCTGAAGCAAATCATCATGATGAAAGGTGATGAACGTAATAAAGCCGGATTGCAGCCAGGAATACCTACTGATTCTGTAGGTCAACGTCCTTCTGAATTGCACGACTGGATATTATCAGCCCGTTATGCAACAAAAGAACTTAACAATGTTGATATGCGTGTCAGTATAAAGGGAGATGCAAGGGAAGAATACCCTTCAATCAAGAAGATATTAGGAATCCTTCAGGATCAGAATATTAACAAATTTAGTCTGATTACCTCTTTGAGGGCAGGCGACGAATAATCGTACAATAAATATAGAACACGATGGCAGAATTAGATACCTCCGGCGGGGGTAAGAATAAAGGCGGGAAAGTTAGAAGTAAGAAGCAATCAACACGTGTGGATTTAACCGCAATGGTGGATTTGGCTTTCCTTCTGATTACCTTCTTCATGCTTACCACTACACTGGCTAAACCTCAGGCAATGGATTTAGCCATGCCAGATAAGGAAAAACAAGATCAGCAGGAATTGACGATTGCTGATAATAGAACAATGACCATTCTACTTGGTGCAAATAATCGCCTTGAGTGGTATATGGGACTTGTTGATAAACCCCTAACTCCTCCCCAGGTTGATAATTATGGAAGGAACGGAATCAGAAAGGCTTTAATTGAAAATTCTAAGAAAGTTATAGCTACTACTGGTGATCCAAGTAAAGGATTAATCGTTTTGATTAAACCGAGTGATCAGTCAAATTACAGAAATTTTGTAGATATCCTTGATGAAATGAAGGTTACTAATATTGACAGATATGCAATCGTTGAGATTTCTGATCCTGATATTGCTCTGTTAAAGCGTGACGGAATCTACAAGTAATAGTTAAAAACAAGTATTTACCCTTTAAAAAAGTTTAGTATGTTAGGGTCTAAAATAGATTTATTCAACCCGGAATGGCTGGATGTTGTATTCGCAGGGAGAAATAAGAGCTATGGGGCATATGAGCTGAGGAAGTCAAATTCCAAGACTACAAGCCGCGCAGTGATTATTGGTTCTATACTCTTTATTGTAGTGGTTTCATTACCACTCATTATAAGGTATATCTCCGGAATTATGCCAGAAGAAGAAAAGGTGAAGATCACTGAGGTGGTTCTTCAACCTCCACCTCCAATTAATAAAGAAGAATTACCTCCACCTCCACCGGAGCCGCCAAAACCTAAAATCGATCAGGTTAAATTCCCTCCTCCTGTAGTTGTTCCTGCAGCTGAGGTTAGAGATGAAGAACCTCCAACAGTTGAAGAACTTAAAGTTGCTGACCCGGGTCAGAAAACTATAGAAGGTGATCCAAACGCAGAGATCGTAATTGATGAGCCTGTTGGTGAAGCTCCTAAAGAAGCTGAAGTTGTTGAAGATAATAATATCCGTGATTTTGCTAGCGTTGAGGTTCTTCCTGAATTTCAGGGTGGAATGGCAGGTTGGGGTAAATACCTTCAGAAAAACCTGAAGTATCCTCCAATGGCTCGTGAAAACAATATCACTGGTCGTGTTATTATGAGCTTCGTTGTTGAGAAAAATGGTCAGTTAACTGATATCAAAGTGTTAAGAGGTATCGGTGGTGGCTGTGACGAAGAAGCTATCCGCGTATTGAAGAATGCACCGGCTTGGAAACCTGGTATTCAGAATGGTCGCCCTGTAAGGGTTGCCTATACAATGCCTATATTCTTCCAGTTGGCAGGACAATAATATTTGATGTCATTTTTGAATCAAGATCAGAAAAAGCAGAAATCGCCCGCAAAGCGATTTCTGTTTATTTTAGGGCTGGGGATGTTCTCCCTTTATTTTGCCTTGGGAATCGCAATTATTTTTTGGAAAGATTTTCCGATCGATCTCGAATTTAAATATAGAATTGCTTTTGCTGCACTTTTGATTGTTTATTCTTTTATAAGATTTGTCAGATTGTTACGTTCTAATACCTGATATGAAAAGGATTGCATTTCTAATTTTTGCGGTATTACCATTAATGCTTTTTTCTTGTAATAATAAGAAAGAAGTGAAACAGCAGTCTTATACAAGTGGAAATGAAAATATACTTGTTGATGAATCTTTTGCTCCAATACTGGAGGATCAGGAATATATTTTTGAAAGTACTTATCCTGATGCTGGTATAAATCTGATCATGAAATCTGAAAATGAATTAATAAATTTGTTTTTAAGTGATAGTGCTCAGGTTGCTGTATTGTCAAGACTACTTACAAATGAAGAGAGCAAATATTTTGAGTCTAAAAATATTAAGATACGTATAAACCGTTTTGCAATTGATGGTATAGCACTTATTTCACATAAGTCATCTAAAGATTCAACGGTAGAGGTAGCCGATATTATCAGTAGTCTGAGAGGACAAAAATCGGTAATTAAAAGTTTGGTTTTTGATAATGCGAATTCAAGCACGATCAGATATTTTAAAGATCTTGCAGGAATTAAGGATATCCCGTCTTCGGGTATTTATGCTCTGAAATCAAATAGTGAAGTTATTAAATTTGTCAATGATAATCCCGGATCAATCGGGGTGGTCGGTGTCAACTGGATGGTACAGCCACCTGTTGAACTTGAAGAGACAGTTAATAACCTGAAAATATTAAGTGTTAGGAATATAAAAGGTAAGCCGGGTTCGGATGCTTATTATAAACCTAATCAAAATGACATTGCTTTGGGACTTTATCCATTGACACGGTCATTATATATTATTAATTGTGAGGGAGGTGCAGGTTTAGGCACAGGTTTTGCTACTTTCCTTGCGGGAGACCGGGGACAAAGAATTGTACTTAAATCAGGATTGTTACCTGATAGTATTCCGTCCCGAGAAATAAATATTGTAAATTAAACTAAAAATTGAATACGATGAACAAGGCAGTTAAGATGACCCTGGGTTTAATATTAGTAGGTTCAGCAGTTTTTGCTCAGAGTTTAACTGATGCCAGGAAGGCTATTGATGCAGAACAGTATCAAAAGGGTAAGGCTATTTTAAATTCATTAACTAGTGCTCAGCCTACAAATCCTGAAAACTTTTTCTATTTAGGTAACTTATATCTTACCACTTCACCAATATACATCAGGCCTGATTATATTGATTCAGCAAAAACTGCCTTTAATAAAGGGATAGCTGCTGACAATGAATACGCTTTGAATTATGTTGGACTTGGAGCGGTAGAACTTGCCAGGAAGGGAAGTCCGAAGGCAAACTTTGATAAGGCTCTTTCTTTAACAAAGAAAAAAGATCATTTAACGGATCTTTACATAGGCAGGGCTTATGTAAATGCCCCAACTCCAATGATTTCTGAGGCTTTGGTACATCTTGAGAAAGCAAAGGCGCTAAACGAGAAGGATGCTCAGTTATTTCTGGTATTGGGTGATGCGTATCGTACCTTGCAAAAGAATGGTGAGGCATTCAGTGCATACAGAAGTGCATTTGAACTGGATAAAACATTCCTCAGATCCAAGATTGAGTTAGGAAAAATTAATAAATTGTCTAAAGCATTTCCTGAGGCAAATGAGGAGTTCAACAGCGTTATTGCATTGGATCCAAATTATGGTCCTGCCTATCGTGAATTGGCAGAAACCTATTACCTGTGGGCCTGGGATTCTAAAAAGGAATATGCTGATCGTATGCAGAAAGCATTGCAGTTTTATGAGAAATATATGGATCTGACTGACCGTTCATTAGATTCCCGTCTGCGTCATGCTGATTTCCTTTTCTTAGCTAAGGATTTTAAATCACTTGAAAGAGAAGCTAATGAAATGGCAAAACTTGATAAAGTAAATCCAAGGGTATTGCGTTATCTTGCTTATTCTGCCTTTGAGAATGGAAATTATGCTTCAACAGCACAGGCGTTGAAAGAATTCATCTCTAAAGTAGAACCTTCACGTATTATCTCACAGGATTACCTTTATTTGGGAAGAGCTCAAATGAAAGATACTACCATGCTGAGTGAAGGTATGGCAAACATTACTAAAGCCGTTGAACTTGATTCTACCAATGCTGTAGTAATGAGCGAGATCGGCCAGAATCTTTACAAGGCTAAAAGATACATTGATGCTGCTCAGGCTTATGAAATAGCGATTAAAAATCCTGAAAGATCGCTGCTTGATTACTACTATTTAGGTATGTCTTATTACTTTACCTATGGAGATCAGAAGGCTAATAATATGAATCCTCCAAAAGATCTTTTGGTAAAAGCAGATTCTGCATTCAGTTATCTTGTACAGCGCTCTCCAACAACACAAGCCGGATGGCAGTATCGTGGCCGTATTAACCGTTTGCTTGATGACGAAAATGATAGCCAGGGTTTAGCGGTACCATTTTATGAGAGATACATCAATCTGGTTACTGTTGAAAAACCTGAACTCGCAGCTAAAAGTTCAGTTGGGTTGATCGAAGCTTATAATTATCTTGGATCGGTTGCTGCAAGAAAAGACGGCGATAATGCAAAGGCTAAGGAATATTTTGATAAAGTACTTGCCCTTGATCCGGCCAACGTTACGGCAACACAGGCTGTAAAAGCAATTGACGGTAGTAAATAAATAAAAAATATAAATAAGAGAAGCCTCTGGACATTGTTCAGAGGCTTCTTTTTTTTTATATTTGCTTCGTAAAACTTAGAAATGGAAGCACAAAGTACCTCACTTAATTATCTGCCCATAATTTTTCAGATTCTTGTGGCATTGGGTTTTGTCGTTTTAACGATGTCTATTACCCATTTAATCGGACCCAAGCGTAAAACTTCTGATAAACTTGTTGCATTTGAGTCCGGAATTAAGTCAGTAGGTAATGCCCGTCAGCCATTCTCTATTAAGTATTTTCTGGTAGCAATTCTATTTGTCCTGTTTGATATTGAGGTAATTTTTATGTATCCATGGGCGGTAAATTTCAGAGAATTTGGTGTAAATGGTTTGATTGAGATGTTCGTCTTCATGGGAACTCTTTTATTAGGATTTATTTATATCATTAAGAAGAAAGCGCTGGATTGGGAATAACATTTAGACTGTTTCTAAATAATGGTTTAAAGAATTGAAAGCATTTAAATTCATAAATTTGGGCTCATTTCAGACTAGTCTGAATTGGGCTTTTTCTTTAGAGAGACTATGAGTGAGTTAAAATTAGTAGAAGCACCTCCGGGTATTGAAGGATCAGGCTTCTTCGCAACATCTTTGGATAAGGTAGTGGGACTGGCAAGATCGCATTCTATGTGGCCTTTGCCTTTTGCAACCTCGTGCTGTGGGATAGAATTCATGGCAACCATGGGATCGCATTATGATTTTGCTCGTTTTGGTTCTGAAAGACCAAGCTTTTCACCCCGTCAGGCAGATCTTTTGATGGTGATGGGAACCATAGCAAAAAAAATGGGGCCTGTATTGAAACAGGTATATCTTCAGATGGCTGAGCCTCGCTGGGTTATAGCTGTTGGTGCCTGCGCAAGTAGCGGAGGTATATTTGATACTTATTCAGTAATGCAGGGAATCGATGAGATTATTCCGGTAGACGTGTATGTGCCAGGTTGCCCTCCTCGTCCGGAAGCAATTATTGATGGCTTTAATAAAATACAGGAACTCGTAAAGAATGAATCACTTCGCAGAAGAGATTCGCCGGAATATAAAGAATTACTAAGTAGATACGGAATCCAGTAATGGGCAAGCTCAGCAATCAACAGGTCATACAAAGTATAACTTCAGCATTTGGAGACAGAATTTCTGTGCCTTCTGAACCTTATGGCTTACTTACATTTGAAACCAGTGCTGAAAATATCAGCGAAGTGCTTCGTTTTCTCAAAGAAGATAAGGAGCTGAAGTTTAATTATCTGACCGATATAACAGGAATCCATTTTCCTGAACAGGAACTGTCAATAGGTGTGGTTTATCACCTGCATAGTCTTTATAACAATGTTCGTGTCAGAATTAAAGTGTTCATTGACGGTAAGAATCCGCATATACCAAGTGCCACTTCACTTTGGAATGGTGCGAATTGGATGGAACGTGAAACCTTTGATTTCTTCGGAATCATATTTGACGGGCATCCGAATTTGAAAAGAATATTAAATGTAGATGAGATGGAGGTTTTTCCGATGCGCAGAGAGCATCCACTTGAAGACCCGAATCGTGTCGATAAAAAGGATTATTTCTTCGGAAGATGACGAATCACCCTATATTTACAGATAACGACCCTCAGAAGGAAACAATCACTCTGAACCTTGGTCCGACTCACCCTGCAACTCATGGTGTATTTCAGAATGTGCTGGAAATGGATGGCGAGCGAATTGTTAGTGGTGTCTCTACTATCGGTTATATTCACCGGGCATTTGAAAAGATTGCAGAACACCGTCCTTTTTACCAGATTACTCCTCTGACAGATCGTCTTAACTATTGTTCATCTCCTATCAACAACATGGGATGGCATATGACAGTTGAGAAGCTGTTAGGTATTGAAACACCTAAGCGTGTAGATTACCTGAGAGTAATCATTATGGAACTCGCCCGCATTTCTGACCATCTGATCTGCAATGGAATTTTGGGTGTAGATACAGGTGCTTACTCAGGCTTCCTATACCTGATGGAAGAAAGAGAGCATATTTATGAAATTTATGAAGAGATCTGTGGTGCACGCCTGACAACAAATATCGGACGTATCGGTGGATTTGAACGTGATTTCAACGATATTGCTTTTGCCAAGATTAATAAATTCCTCGAGAAGTTTCCTCCTATTTTAAAGGAGTTCGAAGCCTTATTTAACCGTAACAGAATTTTCATAGAACGCACCTCGGGTGTAGCTGCCGTTGATTCTGAAACAGCACTTAGTTATAGCTGGAGCGGACCTATTCTGCGTGCTACCGGTGTTGACTATGATGTTAGGGTCAATGAACCATATTCTTCTTATCAGGATTTTGACTTTGAAATTCCTGTGGGTACCAGTGGTGATGTTTATGATCGTTTCATTGTTAGAAATGAGGAAATGTGGCAGAGTCTGAGTATTATCAGACAGGCCATGCAAAAACTTCAGCATGAACCTAAGGGGGTTTTCCATGCAGATGTTCCTGAGTTTTACCTGCCTCCTAAAGAGCAGGTTTACAATAATATGGAGGCTCTGATTTACCATTTCAAAATTGTTATGGGTGAAATTGATACTCCAAAAACTGAAGTATATCACGCAGTAGAGGGTGGTAATGGTGAATTGGGTTTTTATCTGGTAAATGATGGTGGCAGATCACCGTATCGTTTGCATTTCAGAAGACCAAGTTTCATTAACTACCAGATGTATGCCCCGATGAGTGCAGGTATGTTATTATCTGATGCCATCATCAATATGAGTAGCTTGAATGTAATTGCAGGAGAATTAGATGCTTAGTGTAACTGAACATAAGGAAATTGAATTTTCATCTGAATTGATTAAGCAGTTCGATGAGATTGTAAGCCGTTATCCTCAGGGAAAACAAAAATCAGCATTATTGCCGGTACTTCATCTTGTGCAGGCGGAGTATGGATGGGTTAGTCCCGAAGCGATGGATCAAGTTGCTGCTTACCTTCAGATCAAACCGATTGAGGTTTATGAGGTAGCTACTTTTTATACCATGTTCTTTCTTCGTCCGCAGGGTAAATATGTATTGGAAGTATGCCGTACAGGACCTTGCTGTCTGGTAGGAGCAGAAAAGATTATGAGTCATATTGAAAAGACGCTGGGGGTAAAGGAAGGGGAAGTTACTCCTGACGGTAAATTCAGTTGGAGAGGAGTAGAATGTCTTGCTGCATGTGGAATGGCTCCTGTATTGCAAATCGGTCCGGATTATACTTTTTACGAGAATCTTACCGAAGAGAGCGTTGATAAACTGATAGAAAATTTAAAAAATAAGATATGAGATTTAAGGTTCAGAGATAAAATCTTTCCTGAATTCTAAATCTCAGTTTCATATTTAATAGGCATGGCGCGCAAGTTATTATTTGAGAATATTAATGTACCGGGTATCAATACGCTGGAGGTTTATCGTCAGCATGGTGGATACCGCTCTGTAGAGAAGGCTTTAAAGACCATGACTCCTGAGGCAGTGGTTGAAGAAGTTAAAACTTCCGGCTTACGTGGTCGTGGGGGAGCGGGTTTCCCTACCGGTATGAAATGGAGCTTTCTGGCAAAACCGGAAGGAAAAGAACGCTATCTGGTATGCAATGGCGATGAATCAGAGCCCGGAACGTTTAAAGACCGTTATCTGATGACTCATATTCCTCATTTATTGATTGAGGGAATGATAGTTGCCAGCTATGCGCTTGGAGCCAAAACTTCTTACATCTATGTTCGTGGCGAGATGATGCCACAGATCCGTATTCTTGAAAGAGCAATTGCTGAAGCTAAGAATGCAGGATTATTAGGAAAAAATATTCTTGGTTCAGGATATGATCTGGAGTTATATGTTCAGCCGGGTGGCGGAGCTTATATCTGCGGAGAGGAAACTGCATTAATCGAATCTTTGGAGGGTAAACGCGGTAACCCAAGAATTAAGCCGCCATTCCCTGCTATTTCAGGACTTTATGCATGTCCTACTGTTGTAAATAATGTTGAAACTATTGCGGCTGTTGTTCCTATTATCAACGATGGGGGTGAAGAATATGCCAAGGTAGGAATAGGAAGAAGTACAGGTACCAAGCTGATTTCTGCGTCGGGTAACCTGAAAAAACCCGGTGTTTATGAAATTGAGCTCGGACTTCCGGTTGAAGAATTTATCTACTCCGAAGAATATTGTGGTGGTATTGCAAATGGTAAAAGATTAAAGGCGGTTGTTGCAGGAGGCTCTTCGGTGCCTATTCTTCCGGTTAATCTGATACTCAACACGATCAACGGTCAACCACGTTTAATGACCTACGAGTCATTATCAGATGGAGGTTTCCAGTCCGGAACTATGCTGGGCTCGGGTGGTTTTATTGCTTTTGATGAAGACCAGTGTATCGTAAGAAATACCTGGAATTTCTCAAGATTTTATCATCATGAGAGCTGTGGTCAGTGTTCTCCATGTCGTGAAGGTACCGGATGGATGGAGAAAGTTCTTCACCGCCTGGAATATGGTCATGGTAAAATGAGTGATATTGACCTGTTGGTTGATGTGTCTAAGAAAATAGAAGGAAATACGATTTGCCCTCTGGGTGATGCAGCCGCATGGCCTGTTGCGAGTGCTATACGTCATTTCAGAGATGAATTTGAATGGCATGTAAACAGTCCGAAGGAAGCAATGGAGCGGAATTATGGATTGGCAAAATATGCGGATCCGCTTCCTAAACTTGAGGAAGTAAGTCAAAACTAAATGAATCTTTAACAATGAGCGAAAAAGTTAAAGTTACAATAGATGGAATAACGGTTGAGGTAGAACCGGGTACAAGTATTCTCAATGCTGCACGTCAGATTGGTGGGGATATTGTTCCTCCAGCTATGTGCTATTATTCTAAACTGGAAGGAAGCGGTGGTAAATGCCGTACCTGTCTGGTAAAAGTAAGTAAAGGGTCTGAAAAAGATCCACGCCCTATGCCAAAATTGGTTGCATCTTGCCGTACAGGTGTAATGGATGGTATGGAGGTGCAGAATATCACCTCTCCGGAAGTCATTGAAGCAAGAAAGGGTGTTGTTGAAATTCTTTTGATTAATCATCCTCTGGATTGTCCGGTTTGTGATCAGGCTGGTGAGTGTCATTTACAGGACCTTTCATTTGAACATGGGGTTGCTGATACCCGTTATGAGTTTGAACGTCGTACTTTTGAGAGAAGAGATATAGGAGATAAGATTCAGCTTCATATGAATCGCTGTATTTTATGTTACAGATGTGTGTATACTGCAGATCAGATTACTGAAGGTCGTGTACACGGAGTGTTGGGACGTGGCGACGCATCTGAAATTTCCACCTATATTGAAAAGGCGATTGATAATGATTTCTCTGGAAATATAATTGATGTTTGTCCGGTTGGTGCTTTAACCGATAAGACTTTCCGCTTTAAAAATCGTGTCTGGTTTACAAAACCGGTGGATGCGCACAGAGATTGTCCGAAATGTAAAGGAAAGGTAACCTTATGGTACAAAGGAGAGGAAGTTTTGCGCGTTACCGGCCGTAAAGATCAATTTGGTGAAGTAGAGGATTTTATCTGTAATACCTGCCGTTTTGAAACAAAAAATACCAGTGATTGGGTAATTGAGGGTCCGCGTCAGATTGCACATACCTCCGTAATTTCAGCCAATCATTATGAAACAGCTCCGATTCCTGTAATTAAGAAAAATCAGGTGCTGATCGAAGCCAATAAAATAGAATTTGACAGAGCAACTAAGGTCTGATGGAACTAGCACTTATTATAGAAAAATTTATTTTAATCACGGTCATATTTTTGATCACCCTGACTATTGCAGCATATTCTACACTTGCTGAGCGTAAAATTGCAGGGTTTCTTCAGGACAGGGTCGGACCAAACAGAGCCGGACCAGGTGGTATGTTTCAGCCGCTTGCGGATGGTCTGAAAATGTTTTTCAAGGAGGAGATTATTCCTGCAGAATCAAGCAAAACGCTATTTATTCTCGGACCTTCTCTGGCACTTTTGACAGCACTGATAGGTAGTGCAGTTATTCCATGGGGTGAAAACGTTCAGATTGCCGACACAGTGGTTAGCTTACAGATAACTGACATCAACGTAGGTATTCTTTATATTTTTGGTGTTGTATCTCTGGGTGTTTACGGGATCATGATCGGTGGATGGGCATCTAATAACAAATTCTCTCTGATGGGTGCAATACGTGCAGCATCTCAGAGTATCAGTTATGAGATTCCAATGGGTTTATCTTTGATTGCCCTGCTGATGACTACCAATACCTTAAGTATGAAGGAAATTGCTGAACAGCAGCATGGAATCAACTGGAATATTTTTTATCAGCCACTTGGATTTTTGATTTTCCTGGTTTGTTCTTTTGCAGAAACTAACCGTACTCCGTTTGACCTTCCTGAATGTGAAACTGAGCTTGTAGGAGGATATCATACCGAATATTCCGGTTTCAAAATGGGTGCATTCATGTTCTCAGAGTATATCAACATGTTTGTTTCTTCGGCAGTGATGTCTACCCTTTATTTTGGCGGATACAATTATCCGGGAATGGATTGGGTAAACAGTATGGCAGGTCCGTTGTTTGGCCCGCTGATAGGAATGGCAGTGCTGATTCTGAAAATATTTGCTTTTATTTTCTTCTTTATGTGGGTGAGATGGACTGTCCCGCGTTTCAGATACGATCAGTTGATGAATCTCGGATGGAAAGTATTGATCCCTCTGGCAATTGCGAATATTGTAATTACCGGTATTGTAATAACAGTTATTGATAAACTATAAAGAGTCGTCCAGGAAAGGAATGACTAAGAATTTAAATAAAAACCCCTTTTAGGAGGATTAAGGGTCTATGGAACCATTAAGTAACAGGAAAAAAGTTTTAGAACAGAAACCGATGAATTTCTGGGAGCGTTTATATCTCCCTGCAATTTTTCAGGGTATGGGAATTACTTTCAGGCACATGTTCAAGAAGAAGGAAACTATCTTTTATCCTGAAGTTCAGCGTGAGTTTTCTGAGAACTGGAGAGGGATGCATTCTCTTAAAAGAGATGAACAGGGTCGCGAGCGTTGTACTGCCTGTGGGTTATGCGCACTTTCATGTCCGGCAGAGGCAATTACAATGATTGCAGCTGAAAGACAAAAAGGAGAGGAAGCATTGTATCGTGAAGAGAAATATGCAGCTGTGTATGAAATCAATATGCTTCGTTGTATTTTCTGCGGACTTTGTGAAGAGGCTTGCCCTAAAGAAGCAATTTATCTGGATGGGCCTATCGTCCCTGCAGATTACTTAAGAAAGGATTTTATATACGGTAAAGACAAACTGGTTGAGGAACCAATGAAGTTATCCTAAACATTGTCTGGCCTGATAAAATAATAATTGGGAAAGCCGGATCCTCGAAAAATTTCGGCAGAAATTATACCTTTGCCCCGATTCGGAGTGAAGATTAAAATAATAGTATAAATGAGTATATCTCTTTTTTATTTCGTTGCTTTCTTATCCATATTCTTCGCCCTGATGGTGATTTTTTCGAAGAATCCGGTGCACAGCGTGTTGTATCTTATTGTCACATTTTTCACTTTTACCATTCATTATATTTTATTGAATGCACAGTTTCTGGCTATTGTGAACTTTATAGTTTACATGGGTGCAATTATGGTTCTTTTCCTCTTTGTACTTATGTTGCTGAACCTGAACGAATCCACTGAGGAATCCAAATCCAACATTATGAAAATAGTGGGAGTAATTGCAGGTATGTGTTTGCTGATTACCTTGGTCGGATCCGTTAAAGCGTTAAATGCATCTGATCCGCTGATTCTCCAAACACAGGATCTGGGATTAGTTAAAAACCTCGGTAAAGTTTTGTTCAGCAAATTCTTATTACCATTTGAAATTTCATCAATACTCCTTCTTTCAGCAATGGTTGGGGCAGTTTTACTAGCTAAAAAGGATACTAAACAGGCATAATAATGGAAAATTTAACTCAGACACTCCAGGGCGTTCCTTTAAATCATTATATCCTGCTTAGTGCGATCATTTTTACTATCGGGGTCATTGGTGTTTTGATCCGCCGAAATGCGATCGTTATTTTCATGTCAGTTGAATTGATGCTTAATGCAGTTAATCTATTGCTTACTGCATTTTCAGTTCATCATAATGATCCTTCGGGACAAGTTTTTGTGTTTTTTATTATGGCATTGGCTGCAGCAGAGGTGGCTGTAGGTCTGGCGATTATTGTCATGATCTACAGAAATACCAACTCTACTGATGTAAATATTTTGAATAAACTTAAGTGGTAATAGCGAATTCTGAGTTGGGCAGGATATTTATAAATCTGAGCCTGGTCAGGACAAATAGTATATAAGAATGATAAATTTAGTCTGGTTAGTTCCATTATTTCCACTTTTAGGGTTCCTTATCAACGGACTGGGACGTAACACGCTTTCGAAATCCATTATTGGCTTTACGGGATGTCTTGCTGTGCTTGCTTCATTTGCTGTGAGTCTTGGCATCTTCTTCGAACTAAACGCCTCAGAAACAAAATCTTTTCTCATTCCTGTATTTGACTGGATTAGTGCGGGGAATGTCAAAATTCCGTTCTCATTTCTGGTAGATCCGCTGAGTGCATTAATGTTGCTTATTGTTACCGGAATAGGCTTTTTGATTCATGTTTATTCAACAGGATATATGCACCATGATGAGGGTTTCGGGAAGTTTTTCTCTTACCTGAATCTGTTTATTTTCTTCATGCTACTTCTGGTTCTGGGATCAAACTATGTCGTGATGTTCATCGGATGGGAAGGTGTAGGATTATGTTCTTATCTGCTTATCGGATTTTGGTTTACCAATTCATCTTACGCAAGTGCTGCAAAGAAAGCCTTTGTTATGAACCGTATCGGAGATCTTGGATTCCTTATTGCAGTATTCTCGATTTTTATAACCTTCAACAGCGTTGAATTTGCTACAGTATTCCCTCAGGCAGCTGCAATGGCTTCGGGAGATTCAATGCTTGTTCTGATAACGATATTACTCTTTATTGGTGCAGTTGGTAAATCAGCACAAATTCCTTTGTTTACCTGGTTACCGGATGCTATGGCGGGACCAACTCCTGTTTCAGCGCTTATACATGCTGCAACGATGGTTACCGCGGGTATTTATATGATTGCCCGTTCAAATATTCTGTTTACGCTTGCTCCTTCAACACTGGGATTAATCTCAGTTATCGGTCTGGCAACCTTATTTCTTGCTGCATCTATTGCACTTTCTCAAACCGATATCAAAAAGGTTCTTGCATATTCAACTGTTTCTCAGTTAGGATATATGTTTTTGGGCTTGGGTGTGGGTGCTTACACCGGAGCATTTTTCCATGTAATTACTCATGCATTTTTTAAAGCCTTATTATTCCTTGGAGCAGGTTCTGTAATCCATGCTATGAGCAATGAGCAGGATATGAGAAATATGGGCGGACTAAAAAAGAAACTTCCGGTGACATTCCTGACTATGATGATCGGTACCATTGCCATTGCAGGTTTACCTCCTTTCTCAGGCTTCTTTTCAAAAGACGAGATCCTTGCACATGTTTATGAGCATAACAAAGTATTCTGGGTAATCGCAGTGATTGGTGCCATGTTTACTTCATTTTACATGTTCAGAATGATGCATCTGACATTTAATGGTAGTTTTCGCGGAACTTCAGATCAGGAACATCATTTACATGAATCACCATCATCAATGACTATTCCCCTGATTGTTCTGGCAATCTTATCAGCATTAGGAGGATTGATTGGTATTCCTGCAGTTTTGGGTGGTGGTCACTGGCTGTCATCATTCCTGGCTCCTGTATTTGAAGCTTCAAGTGGCAAACTTGGTCATCTTACTTTAGATCATACCACCGAATATATTCTGATGGCGGTTTCTGTTGGAGCAGCGCTTGCTTCCATGCTCTATGCTTACAGCCGGTATGTTAAACAGGGACACGTTCCTGCTGATGACAGAGAAGAGCGAGGTACACTTGCCCGCTTATCTTATAATAAATTTTACATTGATGAGATTTATGATGCATTGATCAGCCGTCCTCTGGATTCATTATCAGGGTTCTTATACAGAACAGTGGATAAGCTGGGTATTGATGGAATTGTAAATGGCTTTGGTAAAGGTGCAGTTGAGGCCAGTAAGGGATTCAGATTGCTTCAGTCGGGTATGGTTGGCTTCTACATTTTAATGATGGTTGCCGGGATGATTGCCCTGTTGATTTATAGTATGTACAAACTTTAATATTAAGGAGTAGAACGAATTAAATGGAAATTTTACTATTACAGCTTTTTATTCCGCTGATTGCTGCACTAATCATCCTTTTAGCGGGTAAATCCGCAGCAAGAGGTCTTGCAGGTGCCTTCTCTTTAGTATCACTGCTTATCACTATTTATCTTTATCTGAATTTTATTCCTGATGCAAGTACTCAGTTTCTTGTCAATCTGGCGTGGATACCTCAGTTTGGTATAAATTTCAAAGCGGGTGTAGATGGTATCAGTATGGTATTATTACTGCTCACGAATGTTCTTATACCGCTTATTGTCTTATCAAGCTTTAAGCATGATATCAAGGATCAGCGTGCATTCTATGCCCTGATATTGTTCATGCAAAGTGGATTATTATTGGTATTTACTGCTCTTGATGCCTTTTTATTTTATGTAGGATGGGAAATCGCCTTGATCCCTGTTTATTTTATTTGCGCATTATGGGGTGGAGAAAATCGTATCCGGGTCAATCTTAAGTTCTTTGTTTATACAATGGCAGGTAGTCTTTTAATGCTGCTTGCAATTATCTATCTGCACTTACAGACTCCGGGTAACAGTTATGATATTGCTGAATTCTATAAACTCGAACTGGATACCGTAACCCAGTCATGGATATTCTGGGCTTTCTTCATTGCTTTCGCAATTAAGATGCCTGTATTTCCTTTCCATACCTGGCAGCCGGATACGTATACCGAAGCACCAACTGCCGGCACTATGTTGCTTTCGGGTATCATGCTTAAAATGGGTATTTACGGAGTTATCCGATGGTTGATCCCGGTAGTACCAATGGGCTTCAGTGCCTGGGGCGAAACAGCCTTAGTCCTTTCTGTTATCGGAGTAGTTTATGCTTCTATCATAGCCTTTACTCAGAATGATATTAAGCGTTTAATCGCTTATTCTTCAATTGCTCACGTAGGACTAATTTCAGCAGGTATTTTTGTCTGGAATGTTCAGGGAGTTCAGGGTGCTATGATACAAATGCTTAATCATGGTATCAATGTGGTAGGTATGTTCTTTATTGCTGATATTATCATCCGCAGAATGAACACCAGAGAGTTAAGTGAAATGGGTGGTATCGCCAAGCCTGCACCGGTACTTGCAATTACCTTCCTGATTGTACTCCTTGGAACAGTAGCTTTACCGCTAACAAATGGTTTTGTCGGAGAGTTTCTGTTGCTGATGGGAATATACAATTACAATATTGTTTACTCTGCCGTTGCAGGTTTAACTATTATACTGGGAGCGGTATACATGCTCAGAATGTATCAGAAAGTAATGCTTGGTGGAGTTAATATCCGAACATCGGCATTTACTGACCTTGATGCGACTGAAAAATCAGTATTAATTATCATTTCAATTCTTATCATATTCATCGGTGTTTACCCTCAGCCGGTTCTGAATATCTCAGAATCAGCTGTTATCAATCTGATAGATCAGGTCAACCAAAAGATTTTAGTTAAATAAAAGCATGAACGCATTACTAACCCTATCTGTTTTAGCCATTCTGGTTCTTTACTTAGGCTTGTATAAGGCAAAAAATGCTTTGTTACCGGTTACTCTGTTAGGATTGGCAGCCTCTCTGATATTCAGTATTATTGAATGGAACTCAGGATCTGCCCCTATTTTTAACGGAATGATGCTTTTCGATAATTTTGCAGTCGCATTTACATCGATTTGTATTATTTCAACAATGCTGATCCTGCTCATTTCCAAAGATTATTTTGAGCAGATTTCAGAACATGTAGCTGAATATTATACCATTATTTTATTTGCATTGATTGGAATTCTGGCTATGGTTTCATTCCATAACCTTTCCATGCTGTTTATTGGTATTGAAATTATGTCTGTGAGTTTATATATCCTCGCAGGTATCCGTAAAAGCGATTTTAAGTCTAATGAGGCTGCTCTTAAGTACTTCCTGATGGGTGCTTTTTCAACCGGATTTTTATTAATGGGTATTGCTTTTCTTTATGGTTCTACCGCCAGTTTTGATCTTGCAGGAATCAGAGATTATGTAGTTTCCAATCCAAGTGGTATTTCGCCTCTGTTTTACACCGGTCTTATACTGATGATTATAGGGCTTAGCTTTAAAGTTGGAGCAGCTCCTTTTCATTTCTGGACTCCGGATGTTTATGAAGGCTCGCCAACGCTGATTATGGCATTCATGAGTACGGTTGTTAAGACAGCAGGTTTTGCAGCGTTCCTTCGACTGTTCATGATTTGTTTCGCACCACTTCATGATTACTGGATGCCTGTACTTTTAATTATATCAGTACTGACACTTTTCATCGGAAACGTTACTGCTCTTTATCAGCAAAGCTTTAAGAGAATGCTTGCTTTCAGTAGTATCTCGCATGCAGGTTATATGCTTTTTGCTCTGATTGCTTTAGGGCCTCTTTCCGGTAATGCCATCTTTGTTTATGCCAGTGCATATTCAGTTGCTTCGATTATTGCCTTTGCGGTACTTATCCTTGTAAAGCGCCAGACAGGTTCTGATACCTTTGACAGCTTCAATGGCTTGGCAAAGAAGAATCCTTTTATAGCATTAACTCTTACTATTTCTATGCTTTCATTAGCCGGAATTCCGTTGACAGCCGGATTTATAGGAAAGTTTATGATGTTCTCTACCGCGCTTACTGAATATCAGATTGTTTTGGTCATTCTGGCTGTAGTAAATGCAGTTATTGGTGTTTTCTATTATCTCAGAGTAGTAGTGGCCATGTATTTTAAACCTGCAGAGCGCAATGAGGTTCAGTCATCTTCTTATTTCAATTTTGTACTTGGTTTGTCAGCTGTGCTAACAATTCTTATCGGGGTATATCCTGCTCTGATATCCAATCTTTTCTAAGTTAATTAAACTTAAAATATTGTAGCTTTACGCATACACAAACTATGCACGAGATCTGGGATTACCTTCAACATCTTATTGATCCGGTAAAACTACTACGGGAGGGAGGATTTTATCTTCTCCTTTTTGTTGTTTTTGCTGAAACAGGATTGTTTTTCGGTTTTTTTCTTCCCGGGGATTACTTGCTTTTTCTGGCAGGAATGTTTGTCGCGACAGACAAGCTGGACGTTTCTATTTATGTGTTGTTAGCGGGCTTAATGGCTGCTGCAATTTGTGGTAATTTTGTGGGTTACTGGTTTGGGAAAAAAACCGGGCCGGTACTTTATCACCGAAAGGATACCTTATTTTTTAAGAAAAAATACCTCAAATCAGCCGAGATATATTACAAAAAGCAAGGGGCCTTTGCATTAATTATGGGGAGGTTTATCCCGATTGTCAGAACTTTTGCACCAATTATTGCCGGCATCGTTAGACTTGATTTTAATAAATTCGCATTTTATAATATAACAGGTGCTTTTCTTTGGATTACATCCTTAACTTTGCTTGGATTCTTTCTGGGCAGAAGTTTCGAGAAAGAAATCAATGATTATCTGCTTTATATAATCGTAGGTTTTATATTGATTACTACAATCCCACTTATTGTTACCTATCTGAAAAGAAAAATAGGTAAAGATTCAGGAGAAGAAGAAGAATTAAATCCTTAATGAAATGAATAAAGACCACCCCTGGCACAATGTTTCTCCCGGAGATGATACTCCCTCAATTGTTAATGCAATTATAGAGATCCCAAAAGGATCAAAAGCAAAATATGAAATCGACAAAGATTCAGGGCTTATCCGTCTTGATCGTGTTTTGTTTTCATCTGTAATGTATCCGGCAAATTATGGCTTTATTCCTCAAACCTATTGCGATGATAAAGATCCTTTAGATATATTAGTATTGTGTTCTGTTGATGTTTATCCTTTGTCGATCGTTGAAGCCAAAGTTGTTGGTGTAATGCATATGGTTGATAATGGTGAGCAGGATGATAAAATCATTGCAGTAGCCAAGAATGATATGTCGGTAAATTATATTGAAGATCTTAAGGAATTGCCTCCTCATACCATGACCGAAATTGTCAGATTTTTTCAGGATTATAAGGCACTTGAGCGCAAGAACGTAAGCATTGAACATTTGTTGGGCAAGAATTATGCTTACAAGGTTATCAGAGAAAGTCTTGAATTGTATAAATCTACTTTTGTAAATTTATAATCAATATGGGTCTTGCACTATTTTTTACTTTTTTCCTTGTTTTTCTAAACGGCTTTTTTGTTGCTGCGGAATTCGCTTTGGTGAAGGTTCGTGCCTCCCAAATTGAAATCAAGGCAAAGTCAGGTAGTCGCGTAGCAAACATTGCCAAGCATATGACCCAGCATCTGGACGGTTATCTGGCCGCCACGCAACTGGGAATTACACTGGCATCGCTCGGATTAGGTTGGGTAGGAGAGGCTGTAATGACGGATATTGTTACCCGTTTTTTTCATTTGCTGAATGTAGATATGTCTACAGGAGTAGCTACCAATATAGGTCATGTCCTGGCATTTGCTTCAATCACAGTGATGCATATTGTATTCGGAGAACTGGCGCCAAAATCGCTCGCTATTCAAAGACCGATAGGAACAACTATGGGAATAGCCTTACCACTCCATTTTTTCTACCTGATATTCAGACCTTTTATCTGGTTGTTAAACGGATTTGCGAATTTTATTCTTAAGTTATTAGGTATCAGTGCAATCAGCGGACATGAGGCACACCATAGTTCAGAGGAGCTGCAATATCTTCTGGATCAGGGTAAAGAAAGTGGGGCAATCGAAACCAATGAGCATGAGCTGATTAAGAATGTATTTGATTTTAATGAGCGCGTGGTTAAAAATATCATGGTTCCCAGAACAAAAATTTCAGGAATAGAACTTGATGCCTCGCATAAGGAATTACTGGATGTTATTATTCGTGAAGGTTATTCCAGAATTCCGGTATACGACGAAACCATTGATAAGATTGTAGGGATCGTACATGCAAAAGACATGCTTCCGTTACTGGCAGAAAATAAAGAATGTATTCTTAAAGACATTATTCGTAAACCGTATTTTATTCCTGAAACGAAGAAAATTAACGATCTGTTGAGTGAGCTTCAGTTAAAGCGTATTCAGATCGCAATTGTCCTTGATGAATTTGGAGGAACAGCCGGTATGGTGACTGTTGAGGATATTCTGGAAGAGCTGGTTGGTGAAATTCAGGATGAGTACGATGAAGAAAAGCCAATTGTGGAGAAGGTCTCAGATACCGAATTTGTAATTGATGCAACGGCTTCGATTTATGATGTCAATGAATCCCTTCCACACGATCTTCCTGAAGATGGTGATTATGATACAGTAGCAGGTCTGGTAAGTGAAATTTTTGGAAAGATTCCTGAAGTTGGAGAAGCCAGTGAATTTAATGGGTATGTCATTACTATCCTTAAGAAGGCAGATCAGAATGTCGAATCTGTTAAACTTGAGATGGTTATTAATAGTTCTGATGCTATAGATATTCATTAATACCCGGCAGCTTATGCATATTTTTTATACACCGGATATTGAGTCGGAAAAATATACACTGAGCGAAGAAGAAAGTAAACATTGCATCAAAGTACTCAGGCTGGATGTCGGAGCCAAACTAAATCTCGTAGATGGAAGAGGGGGCTTTTATGAAGCTCTTATAGTAGATCCACATCCCAAAAGAACCGGCCTGAAGATAATTTCTCATCTGGAGAATTATGGAAAACGAAATCATTATCTGCATATAGCAGTTGCTCCGACCAAAAACATTGAACGCATAGAATGGTTTCTTGAGAAAGCAACTGAAATTGGAATTGATGAAATAACCCCACTGATTTGCGATCGTTCTGAACGTAAAGAGGTCAAAACTGAACGTCTGAATAAAGTAATTGTCTCGGCAGTTAAGCAATCTATTAAAGCTTATTGCCCACGTTTAAATGAACCTGTTCGTTTTTCGGAGCTGGTTTCACGAAACTCTTCTTCACAAAAGTTCATCGCACATTGCATTTCTTCTGAAAAGAAATCTTTGAAAGACGAAATCAGATTAGGATCTGAATATCTCATCCTGATTGGACCAGAAGGTGATTTCAGCCCGGAAGAGGTAGAAATGGCTTTAAAGAATAACTTTGTACCGGTTGCTCTGGGAGATTCACGACTCCGTACAGAAACTGCAGCATTGGAATCCTGTTTTGAGATTAATTTTTTAAACCGATGAGAAGCATAAAAAGTTTGTTGTTCCTGCTTTCCGGAATTTTGCTTTCCGGATCCTTACTTTCTTTTGATGTGCCATCCTATAAGATTGCTAAATTAAAATATAATGGGGGTGGCGACTGGTATGCAAACAGAACAGCTTTACCTAATCTGATCAGTTTTTGCAATTTGAATCTCGGAACTAATTTTGACAGGGAAGAGGCAATTGTAGAGGCAGGAAGTGCAGAAATATTCAATTATCCGTTTGTTTATCTGACCGGACACGGGAATGTCGTATTTTCAGATATTGAGGCACAGAATCTCAGAAAATATCTGATTGGAGGTGGGTTTTTGCATATTGATGATAATTATGGACTTGATAAATTTATTCGCCCTCAGATGAAACGTGTATTTCCGGAGCTCGACTTTATTGAACTCCCGGCAAATCATCCTCTTTACAATCAAAAATTTAAATTTCCTGCCGGACTTCCCAAAATACATGAACATGATGGTAAGAGACCTCAGGGTTTTGCGTTAATATATCAGGGTCGTGTGGTATGTTATTATACCTTTGAATGTGATCTCGGGAATGGATGGGAAGATGCCGGTACTTATCCCGGAGATTCTGCAGAAACAAGACAGAAAGCACTTAAAATGGGTGCTAATTTAATTCAGTACGCATTAACACAATAAGTTATGTACAAAGTAGAGGTTAACGGTAAATACAGTTTTGAAATCAATTCCGAGAAGGATCAGCACTTTGTGGATGGCATTGCTGTTGAAGCAGATTTCTTAAAAATTAATTCTGGAACCTTTAATATAATCCATAATAACAGATCGTATAATGCCGAACTGATAGAAATAGACAGACAAGAAAAGACCTGTTCAGTAAAAGTGGGTTCATCTGTTTACACGATGAAACTGACCGACAGTTATGATGAGCTTTTGCACCAGCTGGGAATGGATAATATGAATTCGGCCAAAGTTTCTGAAATCAAAGCACCTATGCCGGGTCTTGTTTTGAGAATTCTTGCTTCGGAAGGAGAACTTGTTCCTAAAGGAGGAAATCTATTAGTTCTTGAAGCCATGAAAATGGAAAATATCATTAAGGCTCCAGCCGATGTTACGATTAAATCAGTAAAGGTTAAAGCCGGTGATAAGGTTGAAAAAAATCAGGTTATGATGGTCTTCTCCTGAGTTATACTACCCAAAAAACAATTTGTTTTATTTCAGTATCATTATATTTCTTCATAAAATTAAATATTGTTTAATTTCAATGAAATTTGTTGGAAAGAAAGCAATAATTATCTGATGGCAATAGAAATTAAAACAAAAGGTGAGTTATACGATGTTTGCATTGTGGGTTCTGGTGCAGGTGGAGGTATGGCCGCAAAAGTACTTACCGAGGCAGGTCTGAAAGTAGCATTACTTGAGGCCGGACCTGATTATGATCCTGCCAATCCTGAGCAAAGAACACAACTCAAATGGTCTTACGAATCCCCGCGAAGAGGTGCTGGTACGAATCGTGCTTTTGGCGATTTTGATGCTGCCTATGGAGGGTGGGAGATAGACGGTGAGCCATATACGAAGAAGAATGGTACAGAATTCGATTGGTTCAGATCCCGTATGCTCGGTGGCCGTACCAATCACTGGGGCAGGATATCATTAAGATTCGGACCTAATGATTTTAAACGCAGGGATTTTGATGGTTTAGGCGATAACTGGCCGATTGGTTATGATGACGTAAAACCTTATTATGACCGTATCGATAAAATGATAGGTGTTTTTGGAACAAAAGAGGGAATTTATAATGAACCTGACGGACACTTCCTTCCTCCTCCAAAGCCCAGACTTCATGAATTAATGATCAAACAGGCAGCCGGTAAAATCGGAATTCCTGTGATACCTTCACGACTTTCTATTTTGACAAGACCGATTAATAAAGATCGTGGGTCTTGTTTTTTCTGTAATCAGTGTAATCGCGGATGTTCTGTGCACGCTGATTTTTCTTCATCCACTTGTCTGGTTAAGCCGGCAAGAAAGACAGGAAATGCTGACGTTTATGTCAATGCAATGGCCAGAGAAGTGCTGACCAATAGTGAGGGTCTTGCAACCGGCGTTTCTTATGTTGATAAAACAGATATGCAGGAATACCAGGTGAATGCAAAAGTGGTTGTTCTGGCAGCAAGTGCATGCGAATCGGCGCGTTTACTTCTTAACTCCAAGTCTACAGCCCACCCTAATGGTCTTGCCAATTCGAGCGGAATGGTTGGAAAATATCTTCATGATTCAACCGGTGCATCGCGTGGTGCGTTTATTCCTCAGTTGATGGACAGAAAACGTTATAATGAAGACGGAGTCGGAGGATTGCATTTATATATTCCCTGGTGGCTGGATAATAAAAAACTCGATTTTGCCCGTGGGTACCATATTGAATTCTGGGGTGGCCTGGGCATGCCGGCATACGGATTCGGTTTCGGTATGGAGCATAATAACGGAAAATTTCCGGGTAAAGACGGTAAGATGAAAGCAGCCGGTGGTTATGGTGCTTCGCTGAAAGATGATTACCGCAGATATTATGGCTCGACTGTTGGTTTTGCAGGTCGTGGTGAGAGTATCCCACGTATTGATAATTACTGCGAAATAGATCCGGGAGTAGTGGATAAATATGGAATTCCTGTGTTAAGGTTTAATTATAACTGGACTGATCAGGAGATCAAACAGGCTAAGCATATGCAGGATACCTTCGAAGAAATTATTCATTCTATGGGTGGGATTGCAAGCGGTGAGAAGCCGGGTGAAGACAGAAAATATGGATTGGAAGCACCGGGAAGAATCATCCATGAGGTTGGAACTACACGCATGGGCAATGACCGGAATAAGTCGGTTCTAAATAAGTATAATCAGGCGCATGATGTGAAAAACCTGTTTGTAGTTGACGGGGGATCATTTGTGTCTCAGGCGGATAAAAATCCTACCTGGACTATTCTTGCCCTGTCATTGAGAGCATCAGAATATATTGTAGATCAGTTAAAAAAGCGTAATATTTAATCAGATGAACAGAAGAGATTCACTAAAGGCACTGGCAGTTGGAACTGTAAGTGTCGGAACTATATTAACTTCATGTGATAAAAAAGCTGAAACTCAGTCTGACGGAAGTGGTAAAACCGGAGTTTATGGTCGTACCCCTGAAGAAAAGCTGATTGATGAAAAGCTGATGTCGGAAACTTTCTTCACAGAGGCCGAAATGGGAACTATCGCTCTGCTGGCAGATATTATTATCCCTAAAGATGAGCGTTCAGGTAGTGCTACTGATGCAAAGGTGCCTGAGTTTATTGAATTTATTGTGAAGGATCAGCCACGCTATCAGTTGCCTATGCGGGGAGGACTGAAATGGCTGGATGTGAAATCGCTGAAGTTATTCAAGAAGTCTTTTGCGGAGACATCCAAAGCTCAGCAGATTGAACTGATAGATCTTATTGCCTATCCTGAAAAGGCTGCTCCGGAGAATGCCGCAGGTGTAAGTTTTTTTAATACCATGCGTAATCTTACTGCCACAGGATTTTTTACCAGTAAAATGGGCATGGAAGATATGGGATATCAGGGAAATCAGCCGAATGAATGGAATGGAGTACCTGATGATGTACTAAAGCAGTATGGCCTTGAATATGATCAGAAAACTTTAGATCAATGTTTAAAAAAGGAAGACAGAGGTAAAATGATGATCTGGGAAAGTTGAATGATCAGCTAAACAAATAATCTGATCCTGATCCATGAACAGTTAAAGTATGGGTAGTATTTCTGTTTATTGATATTGAATTAATGTACAATTAATATGGAAAGGCCTCTTTTGTAAAAAGCAGTGCCTTTTTTGCTTTTAATAAATAATTATCATATTTAATTTTTTCAATGGACTATTTTAAAAGCCTTAGGACTACCGGATTCATCGTTCCGGTAATCGCAATTGTGCTGACTGCCCCAAACGCTTCAGCTCAGAATGTTTCCAATAACTCCAGGCCTGTTAAGGTAATGTTGCCTAATGGCTGGTCTTTAAATCCTGCAGGTCGTTCATTGGCTTTGGGAGACCTGCCTTTGAATATTCAAATCTCCGGCTCTCAGAAGTTATTGGCGGTTACGAATAACGGCCAGAGTAAGCATAGTATTCAGCTGATTGACCCTCAGTCTGAAAAGTTGCTGGATGAAAAGCCAATTGGAAAGGCCTGGTATGGTTTAAAGTTCAGTGCGGATGAGAAGAAATTGTATGCTTCGGGAGCAAATGATAATATTATTCTGGCATATTCTATAGTCAATAAAAAGCTTGGAAAAGCTGATACCCTGGTACTGGGGAGTGCCTGGCCAAAAGAAAAGATTGGCCCCGCAGGTATTGAGGTTGATGATGCGGCCAATCGTTTGTACACTGTAACCAAGGAGAATAATTCCCTCTATATTTTTGATCTGCTCAGCAAGAAAATCCTGAATAAAGTTGATCTTGGAGCAGAAGCCTATGATTGTCTGCTTTCGGCAGATAGAAGTAAATTATATATCTCATTATGGGGAGCTGATAAAATTGCTGTTTATGATATTAAAGCAAACAGGATAATAAATGAGATAGTCACCGAAAGTCATCCCAACGAGCTTATTCAGAATAAAAGCGGTAGATATCTTTTTGTAGCAAATGCAAATGACAACTCAGTATCCGTTATTGATACCCGGTCCAATAAAGTAATTGAAGTGATTTCCACCTCATTATATCCTACCAGGCTAACAGGTTCTACTACTAACGGACTGGCATTGTCTGAAGATGAAAAAACACTTTTTGTCGCAAATGCAGATAATAACTGTCTTGCCGTTTTTAATGTTTCAACCCCTGGAAAGAGTAGTTCGAAAGGTTTCATACCTACGGGCTGGTACCCGACCAATGTAAGGGTGGCAGGTAAAAAAATATTTGTTTCAAACGGAAAGGGCTTCACTTCTCTGGCTAATCCAAACGGACCTCAGCCTGTTAAAAAAACAGATAATAGTGGTGTTCATCAGGGAATTACAGAACAGAAGGAAGTTCAGTATATCGGCGGATTGTTTAAAGGTTCTCTGTCAATCATAGATCAGCCCGGAGATGCTCAGCTGGAAGTTTTATCGAAACAGGTTTATGCCAACACTCCTTATAACAAAGAAAAAGAAACTAAATCAGCGGGGGCGGTTAACAATCCTGTTCCGAATGTTCAGGGGGGTAAATCGCCAATTAAATATGTGTTTTATGTGATCAAAGAAAACAGGACTTATGATCAGGTTTTTGGAGATATGAAGGAAGGTAATGGTGATCCGAATCTGTGTATCTTCCCTGAAAAGGTTACACCCAATCATCATGCTCTTGCCAGAGAGTTTGTTCTGCTGGATAATTTTTACGTAGATGCGGAGGTAAGTGCCGACGGACATAACTGGAGTATGGCTGCATATGCTAATGATTATGTAGAAAAAACCTGGCCTACAAGTTATGGAAGCCGTGGAGGAACCTATGATTATGAGGGAAGCAGAAAGATTGCTTATCCGCGTGATGGGTTTATCTGGGATTATTGCAAACGTGCAGGTATTAGCTATCGCAGCTATGGTGAGTTTGCAACCAAGGACGGAGCAACTTTGAAATCGCTTGAAGGGCATATTGCTCCAAAATTTCCGAGCTATAATCTGGATATTAAGGATATTGACAGAATAGCTGCATTTAAAGAAGATTTTGATTCATTGCTTTCAAAAAATGCGGTTCCCCGTTTTAATACCATCAGGATTGGGAATGATCATACCAGCGGACAAAGAATCGGGAAAATAACACCAACCGCTGCTGTTGCTGATAATGATCTGGCTTTGGGTAAGCTGGTGGAAATTATTTCCAATAGCAGTATCTGGAAGGAATCTGCAATTTTTGTTTTGGAAGATGATGCCCAGAACGGTCCTGATCATGTTGATGCACACCGGTCTCCGGCCTTTGTAATCAGTCCTTATGTAAAAAGAAATTCAGTAAATAGTACCATGTATTCCACTTCCGGAATGCTCAGGACAATGGAACTGATTCTTGGATTACCTCCGATGAGTCAGTACGACGCAGCAGCCGTTCCGATGTCTGATTGTTTTACATCAACACCTGATCTCAGACCATATAAAGTTAAGCCGGCAAATATTGACCTCGAACAGCGTAATACCGCATGGAACAAGAGTGCCGAACGCTCACAGGAATGGAATTTTGCAAGAGAGGATGCAGCACCTGATCTTGATCTGAATGAAGTTGTCTGGAAATCTGTAAAGGGCGAAGACTCTGTGATGCCTGCTCCCCGTAGAAGTGCATTTTTAAAACTTGAACAAAAGAGAAAGGACGATGACGATTGAGCCTAATCCTGTCTTTGATTTTTAAACTAATATGAAAAGATATTTTATTCTGTTTTCTGCTATTATTCTCTCTGCAACTTTGTCTGCTCAGACAATAAAGGGTACAGTTTATAATCAGCTGAACAAGAATTTAATCAGAGGAGTGAGTATCGCATTGGAGGGTCCTGTAGCAGCAAGTGCAGGTACCGGTTCTAAAGGAGACTTTAGTTTTAGGAATATTCAGCCCGGAACCTATCAGTTAAAAGTTAGTCATCTTGGGTTTGAGTCTTATCAGACTTCTGTGGTATTAGGGCAAAGGGACATTGATCTGGAAATATTTTTGTTGCCGGAATCCGGATCGCTTCCGGAGGTAGAGGTAATATCAGCATCCCGAAGAAATACTTCTTCACTTCATCTGCCTTTTGCTTCGGGGGTGTTGAATTTACCTGCTGAATCAGAGAATATACCCCGTACTACCCCCGAGTCGTTAAGTATTATCCCGGGAGTTTTTGTTCAAAAAACCAATCATGGCGGAGGATCTCCGTTTATCAGGGGTTTAACAGGTAACCAGACACTTATTCTGATCGATGGTATCAGGTTGAATAACTCGACCTTCAGATACGGCCCCAATCAGTATATGAACACCATTGATCCCTTTTCAGTCAGTAAAATTGAAGTATTAAGAGGAAGCGGCTCAGTTCAGTACGGTTCTGATGCTATGGGCGGAGTGATACAGGTTTTTACTAAGGAGCCTTCTTATTCAAACGGAAAAGATTTTAAGGGAAGTTTGAACGGAAGATATGGCAGTAGCAGTATGGAACGCTCAGGGAGCACTGAGTTTGAATATTCAACTTCAAAAATGGCTTTTTCAGGAATTTTGGGGCTTAAAGATTTTGGTGATCTGATCGGAGGAGATACCACCGGCAGACAGTCACCCTCAGGATATTCTGAAGCAGATGCCAGTTTGAAGTTAAAGCTGAAGGTCACCGATAATTCAGAGTTAATTATTGCAAACCAGTTTGTGAGGCAAAAGGATGTAGATGTTTTTCATAAGGTCAGGCTTGAGAATTTTAAGATTAACAAGATGGGCGTTCAGGGAAGAAACCTTAGCTATCTGAAGTATAGTATTGATAATAATTCTGCGATTCTGAATAAAATTCATTTAACAGGTTCCTTCAACTCAACTGTGGAAGAAAGAAACAGTCAGAAAAACAATAGTATGGTCCTCGGGCTGGAGAGGGATAAGATTCAGACATCTAATCTCGCTGTAGAGGTGTTTTCTGATCTGAACCGTTTCTGGACAGCCAATAGCGGGATTGAATATTACAGAGATGAGGTAGGCAGTATCCGGAATAACATCAATAGTCAGAATGGATCCGTAACTGTTCTTCGCGGACTGTATCCTGATAAATCTACCTATTCCAATACTTCTGTTTATTCGCTTCAGCATATTCATTTTGGTTCTTTTAATATAGAAGCAGGTTTAAGATATAACTGGCTACAGGCCTCAATAAAAGATGCAGATCTCGGTCAGCTTAAAATATCTCCCGGTGCTTTTGTGTGGAATGGCGGAATAAACTATTCAATTGGACAACATCATTTTTATACTTCTTTCAACAGCGGATACCGTGCTCCTAATATTGATGATATGGGAACATTGGGTATTGTGGATTTCAGGTACGAATTGCCATCTTATGATCTTAAACCTGAAAAAAGTTATAATTCAGAGCTTGGATATAAATATTCATCAGGTACATGGAGCTTTGGAACTGCTGTATACCAGAATAAAATGAATAATCTGATAAACAGAGTTCAGACAGGCCAGACTATAAATGGGTATAAAGTATACAGGAAAGAAAATACAGAAGAAGCCATTATAAAAGGAGTAGAGGGCTTTGTTGAATGGCAGGCTGTAAGAGGTTTATTCTTTGATATGTTTGCCTCCTTTAACCATGGACAGAATATTTCAAAGGCAGAGCCATTAAGAAGGGTACCACCGTTTAACGGTAATTTTGCGCTGAAGTATAAACTGAATAAATTTTATGTAAAAAGTGAGCTGGCCTGGGCTGATAAACAAAGTCGCCTGGCTCAGGGAGATAAAGATGATAACAGAATACCGTTCAATGGTACTCCGGGATGGAAAGTGCTGAATATTTATACCGGTTATTCTCTTGGGTCGGCTCAGCTTCGTATTAGCGCTCAGAACTTATTTAATGAAGATTATAGAACTCATGGCAGTGGGATTAATGCCGTTGGCAGAAGCTTATGGATGAGTCTTCATTATAAATTCTGATATTCTGTTTCTTTAGGGGATTACAGGATTATTGAAGCTGTTTCATAGGAACAGCTTTTTTTATTTATAAGGAGAAAGCATTCATTCCTGTTCTATGATGATTTGAGAATATAGTATTCCTACGAAGTCAGCTGAGATATGTTAAAGGTTAAGCCCGGCTTTCAGTTTTGGGTAAATTAGCCGTAAACAAAAGAGGCCGTTTCATTTTTGAAACGGCCTCTTTTGTTTTGAGAAATACAGGTTCTCTATTTAGTTTTTCCTGTTGCTCTTGATTTCTGCTGATTAAACTGAGGCTTTCCTTTGCTGATGATCTCAGGAGAACCAACAAGAGTCATTGCAGAGCGGAAACCCATTTCGGCACTGGTTTCATCCTGCTGCATATGTCTTCTTGTAGCCGGATTCAGCCAGTATGCTCTGTCGTTCCATGAACCACCCTTGTAAACTCTTGAACGGTCGTTAACCAGGGTTGTAATACCATAGAGGTTAGTTTTTACTGTATCAAGATGTCCGCGGAAATCAGGGTTATATGGTTTGCCTGCAATCGAAGAGTCGGCAGCAGCAGCAGCCCCCTGTACTTCAGCCCATTTTTGTTTTTTGCCGGTCTTAGCAGCATCCTTAATTGGACGACCATATTTATCTTTGGCATAAACCCCTTTATCTCTGTCGGAAAGGCGCTTGTTTACAAACTCATTTCCACGGAATGGGTTGAAATCAGAAAAGTCTTCAAAACTTAATTTTCTGTAAACATCGGCTGTCCATTCGTTGACGTTGCCAGCCATGTTATATAATCCAAAGTCATTAGGTACATAACTTCTGACAGGGGCGGTAATGTCTGCCTTATCATTCAGATACCCGCCGGTACCCATATTGTCACCTTCGCCACGCTTAAAGTTGGCAAGGATCATTCCCTGTGTACGTTTCTTTGGAGAACGTACACCAAGGCCATTCCATGGATAAATCTTACCATCTGCAATATTTTCATATTCTGTATTTCCTGCCAATGCAAGAGCTGCATATTCCCATTCAGCTTCAGTAGGCAGGCGATAAGGTTGTTTCAGAACTCCGTCCTCAAGTCTTACCGGTCTTACAGCACCCTTGGAACCTGAATTTGTTCCGGCAGCTGCTGCATTAGGGTTTAGGTCTTTTTTCATTCTTTTACCGTCAATTCCTTCACCACGGTATTGCCCGTTCAGATAAATATCGGTATTGAACGGATCTGAAGAAGTTGAAACGCTGGTTGCTCCACCTGATTTACCTGTACCGGCAGTTAAGGTTTTATAATCGAGCAAAAATCCGCGGCTTCTTAAGATTTCTTCGTTGACACGATCCGTACGCCATTCACAATAAGCATTGGCCTGTTCCCAGGTTACGCCAACTACCGGGTAGTCCTGAAATGCAGGATGACGCAGATAATTATTTACGTAAGGTTCGTTGTAAGAAAGAGGCTGTCTCCAAACCAGAGTATCCGGAAGTGCATTATAATAATACTCTGCATCATTCGGAAAATTCCGTCTGATCCAGTGCAGATATTCCAGCCAGTCGACGTTTGCAACCTCAGTTTCGTCCATGTAAAAGGATGCAACGGTTACTCTTCGTCTTACGTTATCAAATTCATAGCCTAAATCCTGATTCAGACTTCCACCCATTACGAATGTACCACCCTCAATGGCAATAAGCCCCGGTCCCGGACCCGGTTTAACCTTGGAATTTACTTCGAACCCGCCATTGTACTTATTATTATAAGCCATTCCGGTTTTTGAAGATTTGCCAGTTTGCTTGTTGCAGGAGGTTAAAATACCCAACAATAAAAGGCTGGTAGTAAAGTATATAGAAATTCGTTTCATTACTTTCTTTGTAATTGGAGCATTAATTTTTTAAAAATACAAAATTGCTTAATAACGCCAATGCTTTTTTTATTCATGCAGCGTTCTCAATAAGCTCTTTATTCAAACGAAAAACTTAAAATAAGGTTTCAAAGAATATACGTGAAATTGATTTTAAAGCGTTATATGTATTAAAATATCCTAATGTTCGGGATCATTCGGCATTGCCGGTAATAACAATTCATGATAACCGTATTGTCTGGCTTGTTTATTATCTTTAGTCCGAAACAAAATTTAATTTATAATTTTATCTACAGTACTTTTTAGCAGCGGGTGACTGCCGGTAGTATTCGTAAGATTTAAAATATATCTTTATAATTACTTATATATAGTTATAGGAAAGTATAGATTTGGGTTGATTTATTTGATTAATGGTTAACAAACTATCGTTTTGCAATTATTTAGCTTTTCTTTTAGTCGGGATACCTGTCCTGACCATGGCTCAGGCTACGCAAAGTGATGGTAAGCGTGTTAATACAATACAAACTGCTGCACCGTTTCTACTGATCACCCCTGATGCCCGTTCAGGTGCTATGGGTGAAGTAGGGGTTGCAATTTCTCCTGACGCTAATTCTTTACACTGGAATCCTGCTAAACTTGCATTTCTTGATAAACCAACCGGACTTTCAGCCTCATATACTCCCTGGTTGAGGAATCTTGTTCCTGATGTTGATCTTGGATATTTAACTTTTTATCACCGGCTGGATGAAAGAAATACGGTTGGGGCCGCACTGCGGTATTTTTCTTACGGATCTGTTCAGTTAACTGATAATAGCCAGAATGATATCGGTGTTTATAGTCCAAATGAGTTCTCTCTTGAAGGTACTTTTTCCAGAAAGTTTGGCGAAGGCTTTTCGCTGGGTTCTGCAGTCAGATATATCCGGTCGAGTTTAAGTAACGGTCAATTTAACGGACTGGATATTCAGCCTGCAACTGCTCTGGCGGCAGATATCTCAGCTTATTTTAAACAGGGGACTATTTTACTGGGTAAAGATGCTGAGCTGGCTTTTGGTGTTAATATTTCGAATATAGGAACCAAAATGAGTTATTCAGAAGCCGGTTCCAAATCATTTTTGCCTACAAATCTGAAGCTTGGCACTGCAAGTACCTTTATGCTCGACGATCTGAATACCATCACCGTAGCTTTTGACCTGAATAAACTGATGGTTCCGACCAATCCGATACGGGATGAGAACGGGAATATCATTGATGGTAAAGATCCTAACCGATCGGTACCCGGAGCAATTTTTGGGTCATTTACAGATGCACCGGGTGGCTTTTCAGAAGAGTTTAATGAAATCAGTTATTCTTTAGGAACTGAATACTGGTACAATAAGCAGTTCGCCGTACGTTCAGGATATTTCTATGAAGCACCGACAAAAGGCGACAGAAGATATTTTACAGTTGGTGCAGGAGTGAAATACAGTGTTTTTAATCTTGATTTTGCCTACCTGCTGGCAAACCAGCAAACCAGTCCGCTTGCTCAGACCCTGCGTTTTTCACTGGTATTTAATTTCGAAAAATAATTTAATGAAGATCAGAGTTGGTTTTGGATTTGATGTCCATCAGTTAGTTGAAAATCATCCATTTATATTAGGTGGAGTAAAGCTGGAGCATCCTTCAGGTGCCAGCGGCCATTCAGATGCGGATGTACTCGTTCATGCAATATGTGATGCAATTTTAGGTGCAGCAAATTTAAGGGATATTGGTTACCACTTTTCCAATACTGATGAGCGCTGGAAGGGAATCAGCAGCCTCATTCTGCTGAGCGAATGTGTAAAGCTGCTGAATCAGAAAGGCTGGAATCTGGGTAACATTGATGCCATGTTATGCCTTGAGGCTCCTAAAATAAACCCGCATATTCCGATGATGAAACAGAAAATTGCAGAAGCCGCAGGAATTTCGGAAGATGATATTTCAATAAAGGCAACTACGAACGAAACCATGGGTTTTATAGGCCGCAAGGAAGGTTTGGTTGCTTATGCAGTCTGCCTGATTGAAAAGCAGAACTAAGTTCTGTTTTATTTTATATCGGAAGTTTTGATATTGCTGAAATCTGCGGAGCATTTTCCACAATTGCTTGCGCATCCCTTTTTGCTGTTCAGACTTCTGTAAAACATACGTCCGAGATATAAAACAGCCAGAAGAAATACGACCAGTACTAATATGAGCTGAATATCCATGGTGTAAAATTACCTAAATTTAATTTATTGAGCGTCAGTTCCCTGTAAATTATTTAAGTAGATTCTGCCGGATAATATTAGCTGAGACTGCATCTGAGCTGATTTCTCTTAATCCCTTAGTGTTCAGTTTTTCTGATGAATGTTTTTGCATTATTTTTCTTATAAAATCGTACCTTTGCGAAAAAATCACAAATAATTTTTTAATGCAGAAAATAAGGAATATAGCGATCATCGCTCACGTTGACCACGGTAAGACTACACTGGTTGATAAAATTTTACACCAGACTAATCTGTTCCGTGATAATCAGGACACCGGTGATTTAATACTGGATAACAATGATCTTGAACGTGAACGAGGTATCACTATCGTTTCCAAGAATGTTTCTGTAAACTACAAAGGTGTTAAGATCAATATTATTGATACTCCGGGTCACGCTGACTTTGGCGGAGAGGTAGAACGCGTACTGAAAATGGCAGACGGAGTAATCCTCCTGGTGGATGCCTTCGAAGGTGCAATGCCACAAACCCGTTTTGTAACTCAGAAAGCCCTTTCACTCGGATTAAAGCCGGTAGTGGTAGTGAATAAAGTAGATAAGGAAAACTGTCGTCCGGAAGAAGTTTATGAATCAATCTTTGAACTCTTCTTTAATCTGGAAGCTACAGAAGATCAGCTTGACTTCCCTGTATTATACGGTTCTTCAAAGCAGGGTTGGATGAATACCGACTGGAAAGTACAAACTGAAGATATTACTCCTTTATTGGATACTATTCTTGAGCATATTCCTGCTGCCCCAAGTGCTGAGGGAACGTTGCAGATGCAGATTACTTCACTTGACTATTCATCCTTCGTAGGGCGTATAGCCATCGGCCGTGTGGCACGTGGTGTAATCAAAGAAAATCAGCCGGTTTCTCTGGTGAAACGTGACGGTACGATTCAGAAATCCAGAATTAAGGAATTATACACTTTTGAAGGTCTTGGAAAAATAAAAGTTTCAGAGGTTTCTTCAGGCGATATCTGTGCCGTAGTAGGTATTGAAGGATTTGATATTGGTGATACGATTGCTGATTTCGAAAATCCTGAACAGCTGGAAGTAATCAAGATTGATGAACCAACCATGAATATGTTGTTTACTATCAACAATTCACCAATGTTCGGTAAGGAAGGTAAGTTCGTAACCTCACAGCGTTTGCGTGAGCGTCTTTACAAAGAGATGGAAAAAAATCTTGCGCTGAAGGTTGTTGAGACTGAATCGCCTGATTCTTATCTTGTATACGGTCGTGGTATCCTCCATTTATCAGTCCTAATCGAAACCATGCGCCGCGAAGGGTATGAGTTACAGGTTGGTCAGCCTCAGGTAATTATCAAAGAAATTGATGGTGTAAAGTGCGAACCGGTTGAAACCCTGATTGTGGATGTTCCTGCAGAGGTTTCAGGAAAGGTAATTGAGTTGGTAACCCAGCGTAAAGGTGAACTGCTGATTATGGAGCCTAAGGGAGATCTTCAGCATCTTGAGTTCGAAATCCCTTCACGCGGAATTATCGGCTTAAGAAACAATGTGCTGACTGCTACTGCAGGGGAAGCTATTATGGCACATCGCTTCAAAGCTTATGAACCATGGAAAGGCACAATCCCAGGCCGTTTGAACGGAGTTCTGGTATCTATGGAGAAAGGTACAACCACCGCATATTCTATCGATAAACTTCAGGATCGCGGACGCTTCTTCATTGAGCCGGGAGTTGAGGTTTATGAAGGGCAGATTATGGGTGAACATATTCGTGATAATGACCTTGTTGTTAATGTGGTCAGAGGAAAAGCTTTAACCAATATGCGTGCCTCAGGTTCTGATGATAATGTTCGCATTGCGACAGCAGTTAAGTTCTCTTTAGAAGAGGCCATGGAATATATTCAGGCAGATGAGTACATTGAAATTACTCCAAAGAGTATGCGTTTACGTAAGATCTATCTTACAGAGAATGAACGCAAAATCAATGCAAAGAAGTTTGTGAATCAATAAGATCATGAATCTGTTTTAAAATAATACCTGAAAAGCCCCGAATTTAATCCGGGGCTTTTCTTTTATATTTGTTTTAATGAAGTTTCCTGCGGTATCCGGTTTTGACCGGCAAGCTTTTGATAAATACCTGAAGAACACCGGATGGCTGTTCCTTGCCAGAGTCGGAAGCCTGGGTATTAAGATACTCGCCGGAATTGCGGTTGCGAATTATCTTGGAAAAACCTCTAATGGACTCCTCAATTACCCCCTGGTTTTTGTTACTTTTTTTATTGCTGCAGCTGCACTGGGTCTTGATGGCTTTGTGACACGTGAGCTCCTTGCCAGGCCTGAAAAAAAGAATAAACTGCTGGGAACAGCATTTCTGATGCGTCTGTTTGCGGGTTTTCTGGTCATTCCTCTGGCCGGACTGACTTATGTTCTGCTGAAGGGTAATCAGGGTGATATCCCGCTTTCATATATCCTCATTGCTTCTGGTGTAGGAATTGCACAGTCCCTGAATATCATTGACAGCTATTTTCAATCCAGAGTACAGGGTAAATATGTAATGATTGTACAGGTAAGCGGTAATCTGATCTCCGCAGCTGTTAAACTATTACTTATTTATATCTCTGCTCCGCTGGATTGGTTTGTCTGGACTATACTTGCTGATGCAGTTTTACTTGCTGCAGGATATCTGATGGCTTACATACTCAGGGGTAACCGGATTACAGAATGGTCTTACGAATCAGGTCTGGCCCGGAACCTGTTAAAGCACTCATGGCCACTCGCATTTTCAGCAATTCTGGTTACGGTTTATATGAAAATCGGTCAGTTAATGGTCGAGAGCTTTCTGGGTGCGGGTGCCTTAGGCATCTATTCTACCGTGGTCAACTGGAGTGAAAGCTGGTACTTTATTCCGGTAGCTATTGTAACTTCCGTGTTTCCTGCCATTATGAATGCCCGTCGGG
>Ga0208492_1000207_pt1 | contig 57539 bp, 46 predicted proteins | sample Subbioar_CSW14AB_FD_184820 | JGI IMG/M metagenome (GOLD analysis project Ga0208492, IMG submission 184820) | Serpentinite rock and fluid subsurface biosphere microbial communities from McLaughlin Reserve, California, USA - CR12Mar_CSW14AB (SPAdes) | ecosystem: Environmental > Terrestrial > Deep... | reverse complement strand
CGGTTGACGGGTTGGGCCGCCTGACGCAGGAACGGCAACTCGAGTTCCTGAGCGGCTCCTGGACCTCAGAAGTCTCGCGAACAGACTTCACCATCGATGGTTCGGGCAACGTCGTCGATACGGCTCGCCTGGAACGCGTGCTCGCCGACGCCCAGCCTGTCCTCTCGGCGACCACCAACCCAAACGCGGTGCGCTCGCGAACAGCCAGCTGGTTCGACCCCAAGAAACGGCTGACAGCCTCCGTCGAGCTCGGCACGGAGCAGCCGGACGGGTACGTTGCAGGCAACCCCGTCTACACCCGGCTTGTCAACGCTGAAAATCAGCTCGAACCCTGGCTTGAGTTCAACTCCAGCAACCCCAGCGGTCCGCCGACCTTTCACGACCCCAACTTCTTCAATGACCGCTCTCCCCAGGCCCCTCTCGCGACCTTGCCTGACGTTCTGCTCACCGCTAATCACTACGACCTTGCGACCGGCCGCCTCACCCACACTCGCAACCCGGACGGCACGATCACCGAGCACCTGTACGATCGGGCCGGCCGGCTCGCGTCCAAGATTGAGAACCGCTTCGGCGACGAGTCCCAGCGGCGGCCGACCCACTACACGTACCAGTACGGCCGCCTTGTGCGGCTGAACGCTCCTCGTGTCAAGGGCGGCCAGGTCATCGATCAGATCACCACGGTCACATACGGGGCAGACATCGTGGCAGAACACCGCGAGGGAAACACGCGGTTGTATAGTCCAGTTTCCCGCAGGAACGACCTCGTCGGCAGAATGAGCCTCCCCAACGAGACGGATGGCAAGGCATCCACCGCGAATGATATCGTTCTTCGGTACACATTCGACGGCAAGGTTGCAGAGCGAATTGACGCCCGCGGCCTCTCATTCAGGTACTTCTACGACGCGCTCGGCAGACTGCTCGAGGTGGTCGTTGGCCGCTACGAGGACCCCGAGTTCCTCGATTACGGCGAAAAGTTCCCAGACAGCATGAGCGTCGCGAGCGGAACGCCGCTGGACCGCGTTGGTTACGTCCAATATGAATATGACGATCGTGGTCATCTCTCCGACGTGCGGGCCTACGTGTCACGTGGCGGCGAAGTTGTATCTCATAACCGCTACACCTACGACCTCCGCGGCAACCTGACCGGTGAGCTCCAGCTCCATGGCATTGAGATCACTTCCTCCAACCAGTCCACCACGCCCACGATCAACTACAGCTGGGCGTATGAGGAGTCAAACCTCCAGGTCCCGGGGCAGATCGGGTTCGACCGCCTCACCTCGATGACCTACCCGGCCCAGAGCGGGAAGCCGCGTCGGGTTGTGGAACTCGGATACGGCGCCGATGGGACGATGGACGACACCATCTCGCGGCTGTACAAGCTCTCGTCGTTTGTGACGGGTCAATCGGCCTTTGGCATCGACATTGCCCGCTTCCAGTACGTAGGAGTGGCACGGCGACGCGCGCTGATGCTCGGCCACGGCACCGGAGCGCTCGCCTACGACCTCCACACCGGAACTGAACCTGGGCTTGCGGGGCTTGACCATCTCGGCCGCGTGACGGACATGCACTACAAGGGGGCGGGCGCCGCCACGCTCTTCCGCTCGAAGTACGGGTACGACGTCGCAGGCAACCGCAGCTGGGCGGAGATCACCCAGGCCCCGGTGGCCGGCCAGACTCAGGCCAACGTGCGTTCTCAGCTCAACAAGTACAACTCGCTCAATCAGCTCACGGGCACGAAGGTCGGGCAGCTCGACTTCCTGTCCCAGGCCCCGACCCCCATCATTCAGAACCTGATCCGCTCCGATGAGTGGACGCTCGATATCCTCGGAAACTGGAACAAGCCCCACAGCGTGGGGGATGCAGGCCGTTACGCCGAGGGCAACCTCGACGGTGGTTCGGGGCTCCAGCTTGGCGGCTATCTCAACGGCTCTTCCACGATTCCATGGATGAAGCCGGGTGCGAATGCGGCATCGGACGTCTTCGCGATCACCCACGAGACCGACGGTCAGAACAAGGTCGCCGAGGTCAGGACCCACGAGGGAGACCCCGGAGTACTTCAGACCACCCAGACCCGCTACGACCCCGTCGGTAACATGACGTTTGACGGCACGTACTTCTACCAGTATGACGCGTGGAACCGACTCATCCAGGTGAACCGCGCAACGCTGGATCAAAACTCAGAGGTTGTCATCGAGGAGCTGGTCAAGCACCACAGTTACGATGGCTTCGGTCGCCTCATCCGGACCCAGTCGCCATACCCCTCTCCCGACGACAACCAGGGGCTCCGCGCCGAACGGTTCTACTACGACGGCGTGCGCCGCATCCAGGAGGTCGTGGCCGACCCGCTGATGAACCTCAGCATGGCCGCGAGCTCGTCCAACAACACTGTCCAGTCCACGGCCATCGTTTCCGGGCTCTCGCAATCAATCTCGGCGGACGGACCCGTTGACCTGAGCGCAACGTCCCTCGCGGTCGAACAGACGCAAATCGAACAAGGTGAGCAGCAGAACCTCTTAGAGGGTCCGGTCTTCGAGGAGCTCTCCCTCACTCGCCTGGAGCGCGAGTACATCTGGGGTCCGGGCGATGGCCCCGCTGGTGTTGACGAACTCCTCGTCCAGTTCGATGTGGACCGCAAGCCCTGGTGGGTACTCCAGGATTCCGGCGGAGACATCGTGGCGCTCTGCCAAAACCCTGGCACCGTAACCGCGGCTCCGACAGTCGCGGCCCAGTGGACCTACGACGCCTACGGCGCCGTCTTGAGCGCCGACCACCTCGCCGCCCACCCCTTCATGCACTGCGGCCACAAAGGCCTGTTCTTCGACCGCATGGAAGTCGGCATCGCCGAAACATCGGCCCCCGGCTCCTCCGCCATGGAAACCCCGCGACTCATCCCCTTCGCCCACGCGATCTACCACAACCGCAACCGCGCCTACAACCCGCAGTTCGGGCGGTTTATGCAGCAGGACCCGAATGCGACGGCGATGAACCTTTTGAGCGCGGCCTCCTACAACGGACGTGGCATGGCGGCCCTGGTGGCGGCCTTCGATATGGGCAACCGTTACGGCGACGGCGCCAACCTGTACGAGTACCTGGGCAGCAACCCGTGGAGACGCTTCGACCCGATGGGGCTTTCGTGGGACCCGTTTGATATGGTGGATCAGTTCGTTCTTGACAGCGCCATGGAGAGGGCGGCGTTGATGGAGCAGATGGGCAAGGGCGCGGCAGCAGCGTCCTACGTTGGACTAATCGTCGTGAGCATGCTGCCCTTCCCGATCACGGGAATTGCAGCGGACATAGGGGCGAGCATGCTGGAAGGCAACGTGCCGCCGGAACTTGTGGTGGCGGGGAAGATTGTGGGGGCGGTGGCGTTGGGGGCAGTAGTATACAAAATTGGAAAGGCCATAGGTCACGGCCTTGTGATTGCCGGGAACTACGTGATGAAGCACGGCATTCGCGGGACACTTAAGAATGGAGCCAATGCCCTAGGCGGCCTGATGGGCCGCGCCGGAAGGTGGGTGGAACGCAAGCGCGAGGTCGGTTTCTTCAAGGGCTGCGGGTGCTTCGCCGCGGCGACCGTGGTGTGGACGGTTAGCGGGCTCGTCCCAATCGAGCAAGTCCAGCCGGGTGATCAGGTATTGGCGTTCAACGAGATTACTGGATGTTCGGAACTTCGTGTGGTCCTCGAAAAGATCGTGACTCCAGGTGCGGCGTTGCTTGATCTTGAGGTACGGCACTCGGAAGGGCGCATCGAGACGATCCGAACGACCGACGAGCACCCGTTCTGGGTGGTTGGCGAGGCGGAGAGGGCGTACGTGGAGGCCAAGCCGCTGGGCAGGTGGCGGCGGGCGGATCAGCTTCACCCCGGCGACTTCCTGTTAACACTGGTTGGTAGCGCGGTGGTCTTGCGAGTGTCCTACACCCAAGACCGTCAGGCTGTTCACAACTTCACTGTCGAGGGGCTGCATACTTACCGAATTGGCGAAAACGGAATAGCCGTTCACAACTGTGACTATCGGAAGGGTTTCCTTGCTCTTCGGCCAGACATGCCGACAAATTGGGAAGTTCATCATAGTCTTCCACAGCGGGAATCTGTCCTATCTACGATGGCAGCAGCTGGCATTAACGTTCATGAACCTAGGTGGCTGAGAGGGATGGAACCAAAAGCTCACGATTGGGTTGATGCCGAATGGGGTCGCTGGCTCAAAGGCCGCAACCCAACTGCGAGTGAAATCCTGGACTTTGCAGGCCGAATGGATGTCATGATCCTTGAAAAATTTCCCGGAAGGGTGATGTTTCCATGAGTGATTTAATGCCGCCGCTTGACAGTGCTGTGCTTCAGGAAATCGCAAGAATTATGAAGGATCGAGCGGACGGCTTTGCTCGAGATCTTTGCGACCAAAGCCCAGACGTGTTCGCTGGAAGTGAAGAAGCTTGGTTCGAGTGCCGAGGAGCTATGGCAGGGCGGGTGAGTGAAGCTGCCTGTAAGCTGATGTTGATCGAAATCCTGAGTGCGTATACCAAATCGCTTCTCACGATGTTTGACGGCGGCACTGCATTGGCGGACCAAGGCGTATACCTGCGTATCGTGGACGACAAGGGTCAGACGTTGAGCCGAGGGATAGGCACCTATCTCCGTGACGTGTTGGGGCTCGATTGATGGTAAGTCAGCAAAGGGGGTGTCTCCCTGCACCCTTGAGGGAGTCGGCAGGTGCGACTGTGAAGTTCATGACCGAACTTCGCCGCTTGGGAATAGTGCCATGACGTCGCTCCTCATGTTATCGTCAAAAAGCGATTGGACGGCGAAGCCCACGGACGCATGGACAATGGCTCACGCGGCCGAGTTCTGCCCTAGATGTCGAACAATGCTACCCAGCGGTTATACTCGGGCCCACAATCTCGACCTTGATGCGAACTGGTTTCAAGATTGCCCGTCCCTTGAAGCACCGAATGTTGGACCGATGGTCGTTGTCTGGCTGTCAGGGATACAGGTCCTCAGGTGCGACGTGTTGGAGCAGCTTCCTCTTCCCTCATCTCTGTTTCATCGCGGTTCGGTCTCGATTGGAGGTACATATTGCACCACCTATCTGACTGTCACCCCTGATCCGACCATCAGGTGTGTCTTGCGCCCTCACAGGTGGATTACCCAAGGAGTTTGCACCGCCTGTGGGCGTGGTGGCGGACAGCCCGACGGCAATGCTGGATACTGGTTTGCATCAGCCGAAGTCGGCGATCGACCGGTCATCGCTGACGACTACGGCGGGGGTCCATACGTCAGTCAGCCAGTGTTGGATGGGATCTCCCCAACTCTTAGGGCTGAGTTGCGCTTCTCAAGCATAACGGTAAAATGAACATCGGCTCGTGGCACGGTGAGGTCCCGCAGGAGTCTGATGTCGTGAACGACCTACTTAGTGCAATGAGACTCTACGCCAAACGTCAAGGAAAGACGGGGCTGATAAGTACGTTTAAAGCACAAACTCTAGCTGAAATGAGCGGATCGCCGGCCATACGGTGGCCCAGGATCATTGTCTGGAACGGCGCTCTCGGGCCTTTTCTGCGACATGTACCTGGTCCCCGATGGGTTGCAGGTGGGCGAATACTTTCGCATCTGCGATACGTTGGAACGGATCTGGCTGGACCACGATCGCGGTCGTCTCGTGGTGCACGACTGGGGCACAGGCGACTATGACTGCTTGGTCTGCAACGACCGCGCGTTTCCGCTAGGGTCAATCGCCTTTATCGGCCACGATCCACCAGCCACCATTCAAGTGACCCGCTCGTTCGCAGACTGGATTCTGGGCTTGTGCATGGAGCACCTGCTGTACGGCGACATTATGCATCTCCTCGGTGTCACGGGTGCCACGAATAGGCTGTGCGCATATCGCCAAGTCATGGAATGATCATCGCCCCAACCGAGGCCTTTCAATCTGGCTAGCTTCGCGAGTGGCCAAGCGAAGTCGGTTTTAGTGTCAGGGGTCTGGAGTGTGGACCATCACCGTGACCTACGCGAGTACCTGGCCCGAGTGCAGACCCTGCACCCCAGCCCCGCACAGTCAACGTACATGAACGCCCGCCGACGGCGACATCTTGGGCAGATCAGCCACAGTTTCCATTCCATCCCCGTGATCGGAACCCACTCCGCCCTCAGGCTCTGCTCGCGTTTATCCCCCGCGACCGTGCGCCAGGTAAAGCCAAAGCTCCGCCGCGCGTACACCGGATCAGGCACGGACTTCTGGAGGACCGCGGCGCTGACGCGGTTCGGGTCGTTCGCGATAGGACGCTCCCGCGGCCGCCCTCCCTGAGGTTCGTACCAAGGCAGCGAGCGCACGATCTCGTTCAAGGTCATCCGGGCGATGTCGGCGGTAACTTCGCACACGGCGAGCGCCGAGCGCACCGGCCGAGTCAGGGGCGGGCGGTCCTGACCGAGGGTCGCTTTCGAGTAGAAGTCCTTGACGAGCTCGGCAGCGTCTTCTCCCTGCACCCATCCCTGCCTGAGTGCCCGCCGGATCAGCCGACAATCACTACGCGTGCAGCTCGGATCGACAAGCAGCGTGTCGAATCTCTTCCGGGGCTCGTAGTCGCGCAGATTTTGCTCATCATGGCTCATACAGTGCCTCCATCAACGCGCCGCAGCCGCGAGCTGTTGAGCGAAACCTCCTCGGGGGGGAGGGGGGGTTGCGCCTCCAACGACAGCACCAGCATGGATTGGCGTTCGTCTCGTTTGATTACACCTGTGAAAAGCTGAGCAGTGGGGGTTGGGGATCAGTTCGCCATTCTTCGAGGAAGCGACCGACACTCGGCCGGGGCGGGTGGGGGCGGTGCCTGGGCCTTGTTGTGGGGTGGGGGGGCCGGCCAGGGCGGTCAAGGGCTTGGGGCGTGTCATTGGGACGCTCCCGAGCCGCGGCTTGCACCGACGAGCCCCAGGATGGCCGCCCTGATCATCTGGGGCAGGGTCGGCCAGGCTGCGGTGACCGCCCGCAGATCGGGGTCGAGCTCCTTCGGGTGGGGTGCGCCGGATTCTGCGCCGCTGCTCGGAAGAACACTGGTTTTACCCGATGATTTGGTGTTCTGTTCGGACCCCCTTGGGGTCACTTCGACGCCCTGCGAGCAATCGCAGGGCGTTGCACTTTTTGGCCGGACACGACCCTCGGGGTGGGGGCGAGTGGGAGTTCCACGTCATGATCCTCCGAGGGGGGGGCGGTCGGGGCTGCCGTAGCGTTCTTCCATCCACCGGCGGCGTGCGGGCGCGAGCGCGGCGAAGTCCAGCAGCTCGCCGCCGACGCGAGCGCGGGCTTGCTCTGCCTGATCAGCGTGCGCGAAGCCGGCGATCCCTGACCCCATCGGGGTGGGCAGGCGGTCTTTGTCGGTGTACAGGAACATCGCGCCCGCGGCAGGGGTCCAGGCGCGCGTGGTGTGGTCATGCACGTAGGTCGAGGTGATCGTGATCTCGTCGGCGTGGTGGTGCGTGTAGTCAAGCATGCAGCCGATGTCGTCGAAGAGCAGGGGCTCCGCGGCGCCGTCGCGCTGAACGGTCATGCCGCTGGAGAAGCGGTCCTCGTTGATGATCATGCCGCACTCGGCGCACTCGCTGCGGCCCAGGCGGAGGTTGGGCGGGCCGGAGGGGTCAGGGCGGGTGCACCCGGAGAGAAGGAGAAGGGCCGCGGGGAGAAGGAGTGTGCGGGTCATAGCGGGGACCTCCGTGCGAAGATGGCGGCAGCGGCGGCGAGAGGAGTGATGACCCACGCGGCCATGCAGCCGCCGAAGATGGCGTGCAGGGCGGGGCCGTGCTCCTCGACGGCGTACAGGCCGGCGGGGCCGAGCACATCGAGGGTGGCGTCTCCGGAGTGGAGGGACCACATCTTGAAGACCTGGAGCGGGTTGATGAGGCTGAGACCGAAGAGCTCCTCGATGCGGAGCTTGAGGGCCATGGCGCCGGCCATGAGGCCCAGGTCGGTGACGAAGACCAGGGTGAGCCAGACGAAGATGGCGGTGCCCACGGCGACGGAGGCCTTGCGGGCGAGCACCGAGATGAGCATCCCGACGCTGAGCATGGTGAGCGCGAGGGCGAAGGAGAGGGCGGCGAGCCACAAGAAGCTGGCGGGCTGGGTGGCTTGGCCCTTCCAGACCATCACGGCGGCGCAGGCACCCAGGCCCAGGCAGAGGCAGGCGAGGAGCGCGGCGGCGAGGCCGATGAACTTGCCGAGCAGGACCTCGGCGCGTGAAACGGGCTGGCAGAGGAGGTAGGACAGCATGCCGCGTTCACGGTCGCCGGCGATGGAGCCGGCGCCGGCGGTGAGGGCCATGAGGGGCACGACGAGGAGCACGAGGTTGATGAGGCCGGCCGTGGTACGGCCGAAGCCTGAGAGCCCCGCGCCGCCGGCGCCCACGGCGGAGACGTAAGAGATGCCCAGACCCAGTGCGGCGAAGGCGAGGGTGTAGAGCATGAACCAGCGGCTGCGGACAGCCTCACGGAGCTCGCGGAGCGCGATGGCGGCGGTGTTGCTGAGGACGCTTGCAGGGGCCGAGGGGAGACGGATCGAGGCGGGGAGTGCGGTCATGCGTGGGCCTCCAGGCGGCGCATCTGGGCGTTGGAGATCACCTCGAAGTCGTCGATGGCGATGCGGCCTTCGGCGAGGACGCGGAAGGGCGCGGCTTTCTGCTCGTCTGGGACGGGGACCATCAGCCCGACGCCGTTGAGACGGGGCGAGAAGCCGCTGGCCCTCAAGAGCGTCATGGCGGGCTCGCGGACGCTGGGTGGCAGGGTGAGGTGGAGCACGCTGCCCATGCCGAGGTGGCCGAGGAATGCGTGGGTGTCGGTGATCGATGTGACGCAGCCCTTATCCAGGTGTACCACGCGCTTGGCAAGCGTGGTCACTTCCTCGACGCGGTGGGAGGCGAAGAGCATGGTGCGGCCTTCTCCGCCGAGGCGGCTGAGGAGCGAAACGAACTCCTCACGCCCGCACGCGTCCAGGCTGGCGGTGACTTCGTCGAGCACGAGGATGGGTGGGTCTCCGAGCATCGCGATGGCGAGGGCGAGCCGCTGCTTCATGCCGCCGGAGAGCTCTCGGATGCGCTTGCGGTCCTGGCCGGGAAGCCCGACGCTCGCGAGCACCGCGTCTGCGGACCGGAGGGAGAGGCCCTTGAGGCGGGCGAAGAACACGACGGCCTCCGCCACGCCAAGGTCGTCGTAGAAGCCGAGCTCCTGGGGGACGTAGCCGATGAGGCGGCGGGCGTGCTTGCCGTGGCGGCGTACGTCGTAACCCCCGACCTCGATGCTGCCTTGAAACCGGAGCAGGCCCAGCACACAGCGGATCAGGGTGGTCTTGCCCGCACCGTTCCCGCCCCAGAGGGCGACGCTATCACCCGCGCCGATGTTGATAGATGCGTTGTCTACCGCGGCGTGGCGGCCGAAGCGGCGGGTGACGTTGTGGATGCGGATCATCGTTGGAAACTCCGGTTAGAGGGCGCGCCAGCGGGCGCGGGCGAGCAGTCCGGCGCCGACAGCGAGCAGGCCGGCGGCAGTGGCCGCGAGAGAGGCTGCTGTCGGACCGTCGGCGGCTTGCACAAAGTCGATCGCGACCGGGCGCATCAGCGGGACTTCATCGGTGAACTTGGCCTCTGGGCGCACGGCGGGGAGCGTGCGGCCCACGAACTCGATGGCCTGCTGCGCCGGGCTGAAGAGGAAGAGGCGGAGCTTGGGTTCCTTGTCCATCATGTTTTCGAAGAGGGTCTGGGACTCGTGGACGAAGTCGCCGACGCCGTCCTGGTTCTGGTCGTAGCCGGTGTAGTCGCTCCAGAAGTTGCCGTGGTCGCCGACCCAGAACTGGTTGGCGCTGAGGTCGCCGCGCCCGGCGACGGCGACCTGGTCGATGTTGTCGATGAAGTTGTTGCCGACGAGCTGGTTGCCCTTGGCGGAGGGGAGAAACGTAAAGCCGATGTCGTTGTAGGCGATCGTGTTTCTGGTGAAGAGGCCGGGCTGCGCGGTGGTGAAGGGGGAGCCGTCGATGTAGACGCCGACTCGGTTGCCGGTCATGAAGTTGTCGGAAACGGTGAAGCGGTCGGTTTCCTTGAGGCCCAGGCCGTAGCCGCTGGGACCACGGTTGCTGATGAGCTGGTTGCGGCGGATGGTGACGCCGGTGGAGTACATGAGGTAGATGCCCACGGAGTTGCGGGCGAAGCGGTTGTCCTCGATCGTGACGTCATCGCTGAACATCAGGTGCAAGCCGTAGCGGCAGCTCGTGGAGGTGTTGCCGCGGACGGTGATGCTCTTGGAGTACCAGAGGATGGCGTCGCGGCCTTCGTGGATGGTGTTGTTCTCAACGAGGGTTCGGTCGGAGCGCCAGAGGCGGAGACCGTCGCCGCGGCGGGCGATGTCGAGGTTTTTGCCGCCGATGGTGTTGTTGCGGACGACGCTGTCGGGGGACTCGCGGAGGTCGATGCCGAAGAGGATGTCCTCGAGCGTGTTGTCTTGGAGGGTGGTGCGGGGGGCGGAGGCGCGGATGGCGGCGTTCTCCTGGTCAAGGTCGATGCCGGTGTTGCGGATGGTGAAGCCCTTGAGGGTGACATCGGGGGCCGTGATCTCGATGATGTCGCCGCGGCCACCGCCGTCGATGACGACGCGGCCGTCGGCGAGCAGGGTGAGGGGCCTGGTGATGCGGAGCTGCTCGGTGTAGGTTCCCGCGGGCACTTGGATGATGGCGCCGACGGGAGCGTCTTGGATGAGGCGGCCGATGGGTCCGAGCGGAGCGGTGGGGGCGTCAGGGCGGGCGAGCTTGGGGGTGGGGTGGGCGTCGGCCTCGGGCTGGGCGTGCGCGGGGATTGCCAGGAGGGCGATGGTGAGCAGGGCGGCAGGGACGTTCACATGCCCTCCCGTTCGGCCGCGGCTTTGCGGTCAAAGAGGGGCTTGTAGGCCCGCCGGTGGAATACGAACCCGATGATGGTGAGCACGGAACTGGCGACGCCGAGCCAGTAGCCGTGGCCGAGCTCGGCGTAGGTCTTGAACTGGCCGATGCCGCCTTCGCCAAGCACGGTGGGGGTGAAGGGCTTGATCGATGCCGAGAGCGGGGCGCCGGGGTCCAGGTTCTGGCCGAAGTGGCTCATCCAGAACTGCAGGTCCAGGAGGAACCCTGCCGGGAACAAGATCGCCGGCAATGCAAGCACGACGGCCCAGCGGCTGTGTACGAGGGCTGCACCCTCCACCAGCAGGACCATCGCGATGATGAGCCAGACGGAGGCGGCACGCTCGAAGGCGGCGGCCTGCTCAAGAGGACGCATGCCGATGTAGTGGTTGAGGCCGTCGATCTCCTTGACGTCGCCGGTGAGGTGGTTGACGTACGCGGTCAGGAACAGGCCGTCGGGGTATTGCGGGGCATCGAGCTCCATGTGCCAGTAGGGCAGGAAGATGGACACCAAGAGCACGATGCGGGCGAGCATGAAGGTGACCGAGGGGAGTGCGTAGCGACCAGGGTGGGCGCGGAGTTCTTCGACGGGGACACGGGGGCCCAGGAGGTTTTCTGCGATGCGTTTCACGGCGGCTCCCTTTGGGTGATTGGGGTCGGAAGACCCGCGCTGGGCAGTTGGCCCAGCGCGGGCGCTTGGGGGTTACTTGTCAGCGGCCGCGGAGGGCTTGCCAGCGGCGGGCTTGATGTGGAGGTAGCCCATCATCTCGAGGTGCAGGGCCGAGCAGAACTCGGTGCAGTAGAAGGGGTAGGTGCCGGGCTTGTCGGCGGTGAAGGTGAACTCCATGAACTCGCCAGGCTCGAGGGAGAGGTTGATGTTGTAACCACCGATGCAGAAGCCGTGCGTGGCGTCCTTGGTGGTTTCGAGCGTCGTGATGCGCCAGGTGACGTGGTCGCCCTCATTGATCTCGACGTGCTCGGGGGTGAAGTGGCTGCGGATGGCGGTCATGTTGACGGTGACCTGGCTGCCCTCGCGGACCACGCCCTCGGTGCCCTTCTTGGGTGCGCGGGGGTCGATGGACTGCGTGTGAGCATTCCAGCCGACCTCGGGGTAGACGGTCCAGGTCTTGAGCTTGTCGGCCTTGATCATCTGGCAGTAGTGGGGCTCGCCAACACCGACGGGCATGTCGTAGAGGACGGGCATTTCGGTGCCGGGGTTGTTGATGTCCAGCAGCTGGAAGTTCTGCGGGAGCAGCGGGCCGGTGGGGAGGAAGCGGTCCACGGACCACTTGGACATGGAAATCAGGAAGCGGCCGTCGGGGCTGACGGTGTCTCCCTCGGCGCTGCAGAGGTGGCCGATGTTGTACTGGACCGGTGTCTTGGTGACCAGCTTCCAGGGCTGCTCTGCGTGGAGCTTGGTGTAGTCCCCGCCCAGCGACCAGCGGGCAACGGCGGAGTCGAGGAAGAGGGAGGTGTAGGCGTAGCCCTTGTCGTCGAACTGCGTGTGCAGCGGCCCGAGGCCGAGTTCGACTTGGGCTTCTTTCACGGCGTCGAAGTTGAGGATGGGGATGCCGTAGTCGTCCTTGCCGCTGTAGTTCTTGGCGGCGATGGCGGCTTTGACCTTTTCGATGGAGTAGATGGTGACGTGTGGGTCGAGCTTGCCAGCGACGACCATGAACTTGCCGTCGGGGGTGACGTCCACGCCGTGGGGGCTCTTGGGCTCGGGTGTGAAGTGGAGGATGCCCTCTGCGACTGAGGTGTCCATCATGATGACGGGGAACCCGTTGATCTTTTTGGCCTTGCCGGCCTTGAAGACCTGCTCGGCCTTCTTCCAGTCGATGATGTGCATGTAGTCCATGTCGCGCTTGCTGGCGCCGGCCTCGAAGGGCGGGTTGCCCTTCTCGACGCCGCCGACGGCCATCTCAACATTGAACGAGTTGATGAAGACGAAGCCGTCGCTGGCGAGCTTGCCGGCGTCGGCCAGGTCCTGCCAGTAGGGGGGGAGCTCGAGGGCGAAGGAGTTGGCCTCGTCGACGCGGCCCTTGGCGCGGTCGAACTTCCAGAAGGTGACCATGCCGCGGTAGGACTTCTGGTACTCCTCGGGCGGGGCGTAGCCGTAGCCAAGAACGGTGGCGTACTGGCCACCCTCGACGATGTAGTCGGTATTGGGCGTGACGAAGGATGCGCCGTGGTCGCTGATCGTCAGTGGGTTCTTGACGATCTGCTTGGTTTCCCAGTCGCGCAGGTCGATGACGCCCAGACGGGCGTTGGCCTTGTCGCCGATGAAAAGGAACTGGCCGTCGTACTCGCCCTTGGTTTCGGAGAGGCCGGGGTGGTGGGTGTCGCCCCAGGGGACGAGCTTGCCGTTGATGGTGAGCTGCTTGAGGACGGGGTCGTTCTCCCCGGCGAAGCCGTAGCCCTGCCAGGACTCGGGGGTGAAGACCGCGATGGAGCGGAGCAGTCGCATGCTTGGCACGCCGAAGGCGAACACCTGCCCGCTCTGGCCGCCGGAAGAGAAGAGGACGTACTCGTCATGGCGGCCGCTGGGGGTGTAGGTCTTGGCCGCGGCAAGAAGATCGTCGAGGTTGAGCTTGCGCTCGTTGGCGACCTGGGTGAGCTTCGCGATCTGGTCGGGGGTGAGCTCGATGGGCTTGGCCTCTTCGGCCGCGGTGCGACGGCGACGGCGGCCTTCCTGCTGGGCTGAGGCTTCAGGGGCGGTCAGCTCCAGCAGGGTGCCCGCGCACAGCACTGTCAGGGCCACGACCGCTCCGGCGGGGAATCGCATGAACGCTCTCATGATGCAGGCTCCAAGGCTGAGCGGCCGCGCCGTCCACACGGGCGTGCGGCGACCGCCCGGCGGTTACTTCTGTGCGCTGGCGGCGGTGCCGGTGCGCTCTTGCAGGGTTCGGATGTATGCGATGATGTCGAGCAGGTCGTCGTCGGAAAGGGCGGGGTTGCCGCCCTTGGCGGGCATGCCGATTCCGGTGGTGTTCTTGGGGTCGCCGGGGTCACGGCCCTTCTTGATGAAGGCGAGCAACGCGTCGTCATCCAGGCTGCCGACGAACGTGTTCCTGGCGAGGGCCTTGCCATTGCCCTTGACGCCTGTTCCCTGCGGGCCATGGCACGCGATACACGTCCCGGCGTAGAGCTTGGTGCCACTGGCGATGAACTCGGCGAGTTCCGCATCACCGCCCGCGGCGGCGAGGGCGGCGTCTTTCTCAGCCTGGGTTACGGGCGCTGGGGCGGCGGCGGCGAACGCGGGGAGCGACGGCATGCGGCGGGGGTCCTGGAGGCCACGCAGGAATGTGGCGATCGCGCTCATGTCGGCCGCGGTGAGGTCGTCGCGCCCGCCCTTGGGGGGCATTGGGAGCGGCTTTGCCCATGGGCGGCCGGTGGTGATGAAGTCGGCAAGAGCGCTGTCGGACTGCTGAGCGACGAAGTCGCTCTGGGTCAGGTCTTTGCCCAGGCCCATGACGCCACGCCCATCGGCCCCGTGGCAGGCGATGCAGGCGGCCATGAAGAGGTCGCGCCCGTGGGCCGCGGTGTCGAGCGGCAACAGGCCGCTGGCGGGGGCTGCGACGACCTTCTCCCAGGCCTGCATTGATTCGCGGTAGGCGGCGGCTGCCTGGTCCTTGGCTGCGCGGCTGCTGATGATGCTCCACACGCCGGGCGTGACTGCGAGGATGGCGATCGCGATGGCCGTGAGGGCGCACTTGCCCACGAGCTGGAAGCCATGCCCCTCCTGCGGATGCCACTCGTCGTCATGCGTCGTGGATCGGGGGTTCTGGCGAGATTCGAGGCTGCGGGTTGTCATGACAGGCTCCGAGTTCGGGGGAGCTACCGAGTCATGAGGAGCATCGTCCGAGGCCTCGCGGTTCTCGACGGGGAAACTTCCCTGATCCTGCGACGCAGGTGTGATCCAGCAAGGCATACGACGATGCGGCGTGCTCTGCGCGCGAGGATCACCGGCGCGTCAGCGTGGAGGCGAGGTCGGCCTTTGTGAACTGAGGGCGCGAGTCCGTCAGGCCTCCGCGAAGCCCTCGCGGATCGCGAAGCGCATGAGCTCGGCCCGCGAGTCGATGCTGAGCTTCTTCATGATGCGCTCCTGGTGACCATCGATGGTCTTGGCGCTACGGGAAAGCTCCTTGGCGATCTGCACGCGGGAGAGGCCTTTCCCGATGAGCCGCAGCACCTCAACCTCGCGGTCGCTGAGGCTCGCGAGCGGCGTGGCGGGGGGACCATCTCCGGCGGTGGGCCGGACGGCTGAGCCGGCTGCGCGTGGCACGCCGCAGCGTTCCTTGACCTTCGGGCCCATGACGAAGGCGCCGGCCGTGCTCCTGGCCACCTCGCGGACGCCCGCGACGATCGCCTCAAGGTCATCCCCTTTCGCGAAGTATCCCCACGCGCCGCATTTGTAGGCGGAGGCGAGGTACCCGTCCCGGACGTGAGCGCTCAGGAACACGAAGCGGATCCCCGGGTGCCTGTGTCGCAGCCGGTCGGCCATTTCGAAGATGTCCGGCCCGGGCATCTCGATGTCGAGCAGCACTACATCGGGCTGGAGCCGTGTCGTCTCCTCCACGAGCTTCTCCGCGGAGGCGAGCCGGCCGATGACGCGGATGGTGTCGTCGATTGCGAACTGGGCCTTGAGCCCCTCGACAAGCACCGCGTGGTCGTCCACGCAGAGGACCCGCACCGCCACGTCCGCGTCTGAGCGAGCGGGGGCCGTTCGGCTCGAAGGTTTGCTGGAAGGTTCCTTGGTCATCGTTACACCACCATCCCTGGGCTGGCTGCCCGCAGCACCACTTCACGAACTTGCTCGAAGTTGCCTGGATCTTCGATAACCACCGGGCGGAGAGCACTCCACTTGCCGGTGTCGAGCTTGCGGCGGGGTGTTCCCAGCAGCACGAGCGCGCGGTATCCCGAGAGCTTCCGCCAAGGCCCGGCCCGGTTCAGGGAAACCCGATCTGGCTCTGTCACCCAGATGTCAGCAGATGCGGGCTCATCACTGATGTGGACGTCAACACCCGCACTCTCGAGCAGGTGCTTAATGAGGCCACCGGCGCGCCCGTCGCGGACAGAGATCACAGCAACTGGGCGCGAACCTTCCTTCGAATGCTGCTGGGCGATTGGGAGGTGCATTGACACCGTCGTTCCCTTGCCCAGTTCAGACTCGAGGCTGACGGATCCTCCGGCCGCTTCTGTCACCTTTCGGACCAGTGCCAGCCCGAGCCCGGTGCCCAGCCCGCGCGGCTTGGTCGTGAAGAACAGCTCGAAGCACCGACGTTTGACATCATCGGTCATGCCGCTGCCATTATCTGTCACGCTCAACAGGACTGTGGGTGGGCCGCCCGTCTGATCGCTGAGCTTTGCGGCTAATCGCACCTTGCCTGCGCGTCTCGAAGGCGTGTGGATTGCGCTGCCGGCGTTCACGATGAGGTTGAGGACTGCCTGCGTCAGGCCATGGGCGGCGATGGCGACGGTCGGCAACCCGGGGGGGAACGTGGCCGTGACGTTGACGTGCTTGGGGACTGCTTTCGAGAGCAGGCGACCCGCCTGGGCCCACCATTGCCGGAGGTCGGTGACGCCGCCGGCGCTGTCCTCGCCCTCGGGGTTCATGGCGAGGAAGTGGAGACCATCGGCGAGCTGCTGGAGGTAGGCAATGCTCTTGCGGACTTCTTCCAGGTGCTCGAGGTCGGCGGCGGGAATCTGGCCGGCCAGACCGTGTGCGTGCATCGCGTTGAGGCGTGCCCGCACGGGCAGCAGCACATTGTTCATGTCGTGGCCAAGCCCCGCGGCCAAGGTGCCGATGGAGGCCAGTCGGTCGGCCTCGCGGACGCGCGCCTCGGCGAGCTTGCGGTCTGAGATGTCGCGGATCACCCCGGTGAAGAGCTTTCGAGGCTCGACCTCGCTCACGGCCAGGTCCACTGGGAACTCGGTGCCATCCTTGCGGAGGGCGCGCTCCTCACGCCCGATCCCGATGGTCCTCTTTTCTCCAGTCCGCAGGTGCCGCTGCATGTATCCGTCGTGCTCTTCGCGGTATGGAGAGGGCATGAGGATTTTGACGTTCTGGCCGACCAGTTCCTGCTCCGTGTAGCCGAACATCCGGGTCGTGGCGATGTTCACCGACTGGATGATGCCGCGCCCGTCGATCGTGATGATCGCATCCACGGCGGTTTCCAGGGTGGCTCGCAGGCGAGCTTCGCTCAGGCGCAGGGCCTCCTCGGTGCTCATCGAAGCCTTCGGGCGAGCAGCCCGAACGGCTTCTCCCTGGGGTGCTCCGGCGAAGGGGCACCCGCCGCTGGGCTTGATTGCCGGAAGCTGGCGACGCGGCATGATGGAGTGTACCCGCTATGGATGCATGCTCCCCCTTACCCCACCGGGGGTCAAATGGCTCTGCCTGCCGTGTGATGAGGGAAGTTTCCGCGTGGTGGCGGGTTTGATGGAGGCGGAAGATGGAATGTGATGAAGCCGCCGCCAGAACAGGTCATCTTGACCACACGACTGCTCATCTCAGGGATGCGGGATAACCGCTGCCGCGAGAAGATCGCCGAGATTGTCGCGGCTCTCGCAGGGGTGAAGCAGGTGGATGTGAGCTTGTTCCGGGCCGCCGCGGTGGTGGTGCATGACCGCTCGTGCAGCGCGGGAGAGATCATCCAGGCGATTGGGTGCGCGGGCTTTGGGGCGTCGGAAGCGGTCTAGGAGTTCACGACGGTGTGCAGATTTGGGGCCTATCAATCCGGCATGATCAACCATCGACGGCCGTTTGGACTGATTGCCTCCGCGTGTGTTCTTGCGACTCTGATTGGGTGTGAGAAGCGGGCGGTGACCAGCTACAGCGTGAAGAAGGAGCCGGCGCCGGCCGCGCCAGCTCCGCCGCCTCAGCCCCCAATGCCCGAGAAGCGCGAGGGGCCGCCCGTTGGGACAACACCTCCTGCATCAACGGTCCGGTGGCCGGCGCCGGAGGGTTGGACGCTGCTGCCGGAGCAGAAGCCCATGCGGCTGGCGACCTTCCGTGCGGGCGAAGGGGCCACGGCTCTGGAGGTGGTGCTCTCGGAGTTTCCGGGTGACGCGGGGGGCCTGCTGCCCAACATCAATCGCTGGCGGGCCCAGGTGTCTCTGCCCCCGGCGACCTTGGATCAGGTTGAGGCGGATTCCACGCCCGTCGGTGCTCCTCCTATGGCTGGACGCGTGTTACACCTCCGCGGCGAGACTGTCCACATGCTCGGGGCGGTTCTCCATGACACCGGCGCGGGCCGCACTCGCTTCCTTAAGGCGACGGGTGCGCCCGCGGTCATTGAGGCACACAAGCCCGCCTTCGAGCAGTTCGCCCGTTCTCTCGCGGCCATGAAAGAGGGCGGTTGATGCCGATGACCTCGCGCGCGCTGCGGGCACTCGCGTCCCTCAGGTTGACTGTGGCGTTGTTCGCCATGGCCATGGTGCTCATCTTCGCGGGCACGCTGGCGCAGGCCACGCAGGGCGTCTGGACGGTGGTGGACACGTACTTCCGCAGCCCGCTGGCATGGATTGAGTTCCAGCTCTTCGTGCCGCGGGGCCTTGCCACGGTGGCGGGGGCTTTCCCGTTCCCCGGCGGGCTGCTGATCGCAGGGGCGATGGGCGTCAATCTACTCGCCGCCCACATCATCCGCTTCAAGGCCACCCGCAAGCGCGCCGGCATCGTGATCCTGCATGCTGGTGTGCTCGTGCTGCTCCTGGGCGAGTTTGCCACCGCCCTCCTGGCCGAGGAGGGGCTGATGCAGATCGATGAGGGGGGCTCGTCCAGCTACGTCGAGGACATCCGTGAGGTGGAACTCGCCATCACCGACGCCTCCGCACCCGACGTGGATCAGGTGGTCGTGGTCCCACAGACGATTCTGGAGGATGCCGCGTCAACCGGCGCGCACATTCAGGAAGGGGTGGTCCCGCTCACGGTTCGGGTTGTTGAATGGCTGCCCAATGCGGTCTTGCGCTCGGGACCGTCGGGCCACCCCGGTGCGGCCGGGCTGGCGGCGCGAGTGACGGCGACGGCTGCGCCCCGGGTCCGCGGGGTTGATGGTGGGGATGTGGACGCGCCGGCCGCGTACATCGAGCTGAGCCGGGCGGGCACAGCGCTGGGCACGTGGCTGGTGTGCGTGAACATCCCGCAGCCTCAGGAAGTGGCGGTCCCGGGGGGGGCTCCGGTGGATATTGCGCTGCGCTTCCGGCGTACGTACAAGCCCTGCACGATCCACCTGATCGACTTCCGCCACGACCGATTCGTCGGCACTGAGGTTGCCCGCAACTTCTCGAGCCACCTTCGACTTGTGGACCCCTCGCGCGGCACGGACCGGGAGGTCGTCATCTCGATGAACGAACCGCTGCGTTACGGGGGCGACACCTACTACCAGGCGTCTTTCAAGCCCGACGACAGCGGCACCGTGCTCCAGGTCGTTCGCAACCCCGGTTGGATCGTCCCGTACGTCGCGTGCGTCATGGTGGGGGGTGGGCTTCTTCTGCACTTTGCGGTCAAACTGTCCGGCTTCCTCCGCCGGCAAGCACGCCCCGCTGAGCCGCGCGATGATCTGGCCGATGCGCACGTGCCGCCCGGGCGGCAGCTGCTGCCGTGGGCGGCGGGGACGCTCGGCGTCGCCATCGCGTTGAGCGGGCTGATCCGGCCGCTCCCGCGTTCAGACTTTGATCTCCAATCGTTCTCGCGGCTCCCGGTCTCCTCCGGCGGGCGGGTCAAGCCCATGGACACCGTGGCGCGGAACGCGCTGATGACCGCGGGCGGGCGGCAGAGCGTGCGGGGCCCCAACGGCGGCGTCCCTGCGGTTGAGTTCCTCCTGGGCCTTATCGCTCGGCCGGAGGATGTGAAGGACATGGGGATTCTGCGCGTGGATCACCCAGGTGTGCTCGCGCTGATTGGCCGTGGGCCTGCTGACATCGGTCGCGTGAGCCTTGCGGAGATCGAGCCACATTGGAGCGGCATCGCCGAGCAGGCGGACCGGGCCGCGGAACTGCCGCCCAAGCAGCGGGACCACTTTCAGCGGGGCGTGCTCGCCCTCTACCAGGGGGTCAATGAACTGCTCGCGCTATCGCGTTTGCGTTCCCCCTACTCGATCCCGCCATTGAGCGCCGGCGAGCAGTGGCGGCCATTCCACGAGGCGTTTCTTGAGGCACGATCGACGGAGGCGGCGGAGAGAGCGAGCCACCCGGCCGTGCAGCTCACCGTCGGGATGATGTCGGCCTATCACGACCATGATGCGGCCGCGTTCAACCAGGCGGTCCACTCGTACTCCGCGTTGGTGCAGGCGGCGCTCCCAGCGGAGGCGCGGAGGGCGTCGCTCGAAGTCTGGTTCAACCGCGCCGCCCCCTTCTACGGCGCCACAATCGTCTACCTGCTCGCGTTCATCGTGCTCTGCGCTGCGTTGCTGAGGCGGTCATCGAGGCGGGCCGACGCGGGCGAAGGTCTCCGCCGGGCGGGTGTAGCGCTGATCGCCGCGGCTCTGCTCGTCCACACGTTGGGCCTGATCGCTCGCATCTACCTCCAAGGGCGTCCGCCGGTGACCAACCTTTACTCCTCCGCCGTGTTCGTCGGCTGGGCGGCGGTGGCGCTGGGGCTCTTCCTGGAGCGGCTCTTCCCGATGGCAATCTCGGCCCTCGCCGCGGCGGGCATCGGTCTCAGCACGCTCATCATCGCGCACAACCTGGGCAACGATGGTGACAGCATGCAGATGATGCAGGCGGTTTTGGACACCAACTTCTGGCTCGCGACGCACGTCATCACCGTCACGCTGGGCTACTCCGCCACGTTCTTCGCCGGGCTGCTGGGGGCGGCATACCTGCTGGCGCGAGCATTCTCGCCATGGCTCAGCGAAGCGCGGGCTGCCGCGCTGTGCAAGATGGTTTATGGGGTGGTGTGTTTCGCGATGCTCCTGAGCTTCGTTGGCACCGTGCTGGGGGGCATTTGGGCCGACCAGTCCTGGGGCCGGTTCTGGGGGTGGGACCCCAAGGAGAACGGCGCCGCCCTCGTGGTCCTCATGAACGCGCTGATTCTTCACGCCCGGTGGGCCGGGCTGATCCGCGAACGCGGCCTCATGGTGCTGGCCGTGGGAGGCAACATCGTGACGGCGTGGAGCTGGTTCGGCACCAACATGCTCGGGGTGGGGCTGCACTCCTACGGCTTTATCGATTCCGCAGTCCTGTGGCTCATGGTCTTCGTGGCCCTCAACCTGGCGCTCATGGGCCTGGGGCTGATCTCCCGGCGAGCGGTGGGGGCGGCTCCGCGCTCCTTGCCGATCCCCTGAGAAGCCAGTACAGTCGGCAAGTCCTGCAGGCCAACGAACACCAGGAGCCCCGCACCGTTGGACGCGACCGCACCCAGCCCACCGCCCCGCCCCACGCGGCGCTCGCTGGTGCTCCTCGCCCAGCTGGGGTTCTTTCCCATCGCTTTCGCGGTCGCGTTCGGGATCCTGGGGGGCGTGGGCGCCTTCACCTTCGGTTACGGCAAGGGCTGGGCGTACCTGACGAACGACCCGGCCGCGTGCGCGAACTGCCACGTCATGCAGGACCACCTGGATTCCTGGCAGGCGTCGAGCCACAAGCACGTGGCGGTCTGCAACGACTGCCACCTGCCCCACAACCTGCCCGGCAAGATGTTCACGAAGGCGGACAACGGGTTCTTCCACTCTCTCGCGTTCACGCTCGAAAACCACCCAGACCCCATCCAGATCAAGGCCCGCAACCGGCGCGTGACCCAGGGCGCCTGCCTGCACTGCCACACCGACATCGTGCACGAGATGCTCCCCTCCAATGACGGCGTGGAGATGCTCTCGTGCATCCACTGCCACAGCGATGTGGGTCATGCCCACAAGGCCCGCTCCGGGCGCGGCAACGACCGCTTCGAGGAACCCTGACCCATGGCTACCGAACCCACTCCGACCCCCGCGCACGCACCCGCCGGTGCGCCGGCCCCGATGGCGCCCCGCCGCCGGGTTCTCATCATGGGGATCATCCTCGGTATCGCCGCTATCACCACGCTCGGCATCACCGCCCTGCTGGTGACGATCTTCGAGCACCGCCAGGAGTCGCGCCGCCCCTTTGTGCGTCTGGTCGAGGTTGACGAATCCTCGACGGACCCGACGACGTGGGGCACCAACTGGCCCCGCCAGTTTGATTCCTACCGCCGTACGGTGGACGACTCGGAGACGCAGCACGGCAACTCGAGCGCGATGCCGATGAGCAAGCTCGAGGAGCACCCCTGGCTCAAGCGGCTCTACGCCGGTTACGCCTTCAGCATCGATTACCGCGAGGCGCGTGGTCATGCCTACATGCTGTTTGACCAGGAAGTGACCGAGCGCGTCACGAAGCGGTCCCAGCCCGGCGCGTGCCTCCACTGCCACGCCTCGGTCATCCCCACTTATCGCCGGGTGGGCCTGGAATCCCTGGGTCAGCCCGCCGACGCCGCGGCCATCGCGGCTGGCTTCAACTGGCCTGCGGTGCTGGAGGGGTTCAAGAAGATGTCCACGATGGACTACGCCGCCGCCCACGCGGAACTCTTCAAAACGCCCGACGGCACACCGGGCTCCAGCCCTTCGCTGTTCCCCGGCGGGGTCACGCCGAAAACTCCGACCACAACGGCCGCCCCCGCGGACGGCGTCCATCACGTCGGCGACGCCCACCCCGTCAGCTGCATCGACTGCCATGACCCCGCCAGCATGCAGCTGCGCGTCACCCGGCCAGGGTTCATTCTCGGGATCGCCGCGCTGGCCAAGAGCGAGGATCCCCTCCCGCACCTGCCGAGCGTCGAGCGCTGGCGCAAGGGCTCCCGCGAGCGCGACTTCGACCCAAATATCGACGCCTCCCGGCAGGAGATGCGGTCCTTCGTCTGTGGCCAGTGCCACGTTGAGTACTACTGCGGCCCCAAGGAGACGCTGCTGTTCCCGTGGGGCAAGGGTCTCAAGGTCGAACAGATCGAGGGCTTCTACGCGGAGCACAAGTTCCCCGACGGCTCGCCGTTCTACGACTTCGTCCACGGCGAGACCGAGGCCCATGTTCTCAAGGCCCAGCACCCGGAGTTCGAAGTGTGGTCCCAGGGCGTTCACGCCCGCAGCGGCGTTTCGTGCGCGGACTGCCACATGCCCTATGAGCGGCAGGGGGCCATGAAGGTGAGCAGCCACTGGGTGCGCAGCCCGCTGCTGAACATCAACAACGCCTGCCAGACCTGCCACAACGTGCCTGAGGCCGAGCTGCGCGACAAGGTCCACACGATCCAGTCCCGCACCGCGGCCCTCATCGAACGGGCGGCGGCCGCCATGACGGAAATGACGGATGCCATCCGGGAAGCCAAGGCCGCGGGCGCTACTCCCGAGCAGCTGGGCCCGATCTACGAGTTCCAGAAGAAGGCGAACTGGCGCCTGGACTTTGTCAACAGCGAGAACTCCATGGGCTTCCACGCCGATCAGGAGACCGCCCGGATACTGGCTGAGTCCATCGACTACAGCCGTCAGGCCACCACGGCGGCCCTGCGCGTCCGCGCCGGCACCCCGCCTGCTGTGAACCTGCCCGTCCGACCGGTTGAAGGCATCACGCCCGCGCCCTCCGAGAACACCTCCGGGCCACGCTAGCGGACCATATCGGGCGGGCCTTGTGGGTGGCCGCTGAGAAACTGGGCGTCAGTGCTGGGCGTCCTGATCAGGGTGTTTACTCCGCATCGTCGGTCAGGATGCGGAGGGGCGGGGTGTCGAGGTCGTCGAACTGGCCGCGGCGGGCGCTGGCCATGCAGGCCCACACGCCGACGCCGGCGATGATGAGGGCGAGTGGGAGGACGATGAAGAGGACAGACATCGGGGAACCTTTCACGCGGGGAGCGGGACGGTGGCGTGGTTGGAAGCGAGGTCGCATGGAGCGCGGCGGGTGGACACGGGGGCGTGGGCGGGTGTGGCCGCGGGGAGTCGGATGGGGAAGGTGGAGCGGCGGTAGGCGATGGTGAGCACGGTGAGGGAGCTCACGGGCATGATGAAGGCGGCGATGATGGGGTGGATGACACCCGCGATGGCGCATGCTCCGGCGATGGCGTTGTAGAAGACCGACGTGCAGAGGCACCAATGAATGGTGCGGATGGTCCGGCGTGCGGCGTGCGTGAGGTCCACCAGCAGGGAGAGGCTGGGGCGCTGGAGGTACATGTCGGCCGCGGCGAGGGAGGCTTCGGCTCCGCCGGCGACGGCGATGCCGACGGTGGTGGCGGAGAGCGCGGCGGCGTCATTGACGCCGTCGCCCACCATGATGGTGGTTGTTTCGAGTGTCGAGGCGCGGACGATGGCGAGCTTGTCCTCGGGAGCGAGGCCGCCGTGGCAGGCGTGGTCGGGGAGGCCGAGCGTGCGGCCGACGGAGCGGACCACCGCGGGGTCGTCGCCCGAGAGGATCTGCACGTCCCACCCCTGTGATCGCAGTGTGCGGATCGAATCGGCGGAGTCGGCGCGGATGGCGTCGCCGAGTCCGATGGTGGCGGCGTGCTCGCCGTTGACGGAGACGAGGACGGGGGTGAGGGATGCGTCGAAGTCCGCTCCTTGAAGCGGCTGGTGGAGGCCCTCGCCGACGAACGCGGGAGAGCCGATGCGGAGGTGCAGCGGCTCGCGGTTGATCTCGAAGGCGGTGACCTCGAGGCCGCCGCCGGTGACCTGGTGGACGACGAGGCGCTCAAGGTCGGGCTCGGGAGAATCGGCGAAGGCCGCGACGAGAGCCTTGGCGATTGGGTGGTTGCTGTGGCGCTCGGCGGCGGCGATGAGGGGCTTGAGGTAGTCGGGGCCGTGGTAGGAGACGACGCTCATGCGGGCGTGGGTGATGGTGCCGGTCTTGTCGAGGAAGAGGCGGCCCTTGCGGTCTTTGTTGACGAGGTCCTGGAGGGCGTCGCCGCCCTTGATCAGCACGCCGTGGCGGGCGGCGCGGCCGATGGCGATGGTGAAGACCAGCGGTGTCGCGAGGCCCAGGGCGCAGGGGCAGGTCACGATGAGCAGGGCGGAGGCGTGGCTGAGGGCGGTGGGGATGTCGCTGAGGATGGTCCAGAGGACGAACGTGAATGCGGAGAGGCCGAGCATGGCCCAGACGAAGATGCCGGAGATGCGGTCGGCGAAGCGGACGAGCGGGGGCTTGCGGGACGCGGCGTCGGCGATGGCCTTCATCAGTCGGCCGACGCGGGTGTTCTCGCCGGTGGTCTCCACGCGGACGGTGAGCGTCGCGGAGGTGTTGACCGCGCCGGCGGGCACAGGATCGCCTTGGTGGATGGGGACGGGGCGCGATTCGCCGGAGAGGAGGGACTGGTCGATGTGTGAGGAGCCGGCGATGACGACGCCGTCGGCGGGGATGGAGTCGCCGGCGAGGACCTCGACGAGGTCGCCGCGGATGAGGGAGGCGATTGGGACTTCGGTGGACTGACCGGCCTTGATGCGGCGGGCGGAGGTGGGGGTGAGGGAGAAGAGGAGTTCGATCGCGTCCACGGCCCAGCGCTGCTGGCGCTGCTGGATGAAGCGGCCGACGAGGAGGAGGAAGACGAGGACGGTGAGGGCGTCGAAGTAGATCTCGCCCTGGCCGCGGACGACGTTGATGGTGCCGAAGACGCCGCCGGTGAAGAGGGCGATGGAAATGGGGAGGTCGAGGTGGGGGGTGCGGGTGCGGATGGCGGCCCAGGCGTTTCGGAAGAAAAGCATGCCCGGGCCGAGGAGGGAGATGAGGCCGATGATCAGGCTGAGCCAGCGGAAGAGCTGCTCGAAGGCGTGCTGCATCGTGTCGAACGCGCCGGCGTAGAGACCGAAGGCCAGGAGCATGACATTGCCGGCGCAGGCGCCGGCGATGGCGAGGCGCTGCATAAAGCGGCGGTCCTCGGCGGTGCGGAGGGACTGGGCCTGGCCGTCCTTGCTGGGGTGGGGCGGGTAGCCGAGGGAATCGAGGGCCTGCGCGATGCGGGAGAGGTGCGTCGCGGTGGGATCCCAGGTGAGGTCGACGGTGCCGCGGCGGAAGTCGATGCGGGACTCGATGACGCCCGGGAGGATGGTGGGGAGCTTCTCGATGAGCCACACGCACGCGGCGCAGTGGAGGTTCTCGAGCATGAGGCGGGCGGTGCGGTATTGGGCGAGCGGCTTGGTGTAGAGCTTGGTGAAGGTCGGGTCGTCGAAGTCGGTGAACTTCTTGCCGGTGGTCTTTGCGGGTGAGGGCGAGATGTTGGCGGAATCGCGGAGGCGGTAGTAGGCATCCAGCCCGCAGGAGTGGATCAGGGCGTAGGCGGTGGCGCAGGCATTGCAGCAAAACTGGGTGTCGGCGCCGTGCTGCACGAGACCGGCGGGGACCGGGAGGGCGCAGTGAGTGCAGGTGACCGGCGGTGTGTGGCGTGGGGAAGCGGGAGTCATGGGGCGCACTCCGTCGGCAGGGGCTGGCCCTGCTGCTGGAGCACGATGGCACTAGCGGGGAGGGCGTGGGTGTGGCCGGTCATGCGGGCGACGACGGTGAAGACGCCGATGCACATGACGGCGAGGCTGGTGATCAGGGGGAGGCGCTTCTTGAGCGGGCCCGCGACGCACTGGAGGGTGGTTCCGAGCGCGATGAGGGCGGGGAGGGTCCCGAGCCAGAAGACGAGCATCGCGAGGGCGCCGTGCGCGGGATTGGCGGTGCCGGCGGCGGTGATGACGAAGGCGTAGAGCCAGCCGCAGGGAAGAAGGGTGGTGAGCAGGCCGGTCATGGCGCTGCGGGCGAGGGGGGGCAGGTCGAAGGCGGTGCGGTGGCCGGCGATCACCGTTCGCTCCAGCAGTGCGGGGACCGGCAGACGCGGGAGGCGGACGCCCATGACGCGGAGGACGGCGATGAGTCCGAAGAGCACCATCATGGTGCCGGCGAGGGCGGCGGCGGTGCGGTGGAGGCCAGCGCTGGAACCGCCGAGGTCGATCGCGTGGCCGACTGCGCCGCCGATGGCGCCGAGCGTGGTGTAGGTCAGGAGTCGGCCGGCGTGGTAGGCCGCCTGGAGCGCGGCCTTGCTCACGGGCCTCTCGCCGGGGGTGATGGCGAAGGCGAGGAAGGCGCCGCACATGCCCGCGCAGTGCATGCTGCCGAGGAGGCTGGCGAGGAAGATGGCCGCGATGAGGGGCGTCAATCGGGCTTCCCTTCGGTGACCTCGAGCGTTCGGGAGAACTGGACGGTGGCGCCGGCGTGGATGATGTCAAGACGGGCTTCCCAGAGGCCCGTGCGCGCGGTGGTGACGCTGGTGGCGTAGACGCCGGGATTGAGGGGCGTGAGCGTTGCGGATTGGCGTGCGGCGGAACGGGCGTGGGGGAAGAGTTCGAGGCGGACGGTGGCGTTCTCGATGGGACTGCCGGAGGGGTCGAGGAGCGTGACGCGGAACTCGCGCTGGTGGTGGAGGCCGGTGATGGGGCCGAGCAGGGCATCGACGGTCCAGCCGGCGCGGTCGGCGTTGGCGCGAGCCTGGGCGGTCGCGTCCCACTTCACGGCCTTCTCGTAATAGTCGGGCTCGACGCCGAACGCGGGGTCGGCGCCCGCGATGCGGACCATGATGAGGATGCAGATCATCTGGACTGCGAGCAGCCCGATGATGATGAAGGGCCAGCGCGGGAAGCGTGCGGATTGCGGCTCAGCCATTGGGTACTTCTTTCGCGCGGCCATTGGAGCGGTTGTTCATGGGGCCCAGGAGCCGGTAGGTCTGCTGGCTGCGGTAGCCGCGGGCGGTTTCGATGGAGATCTGCGCGTCGTAGGTGCCGGTGGGGACGAAGACGGAGCGCGGCAGCATGATGAGGAGGGCGACGGTGGCCTGCTCGCCGGGGGCGACGGTGAACGGGTTCTCTGCTCCCTCGATCTCGACTCTGGCGCCCTCGGGCGGGCCCACGAGGGAGATCGTGTAGGTGCCGGGCTCCATGAGGCGGTTGGTCACCTTGATGCGGACCTGGTTGCTGACGAGGCCGTTGTCGAGCTCGGTGAAGGGCATGCCGCGGCCGCGGAGGAGGTTGATGTCAACGGGGGGCTTGGAGAAGACGGCGAGGGTGAAGATGGAAGCGATCAGCGTGAGCAGGATTGAGTAGATAACGACACGGGGCCGGATGCGTCTGGGTTCGCCGTCGAGGTCGCGCTGGCTGGAGTAGCGGATGAGACCGGTGGGCAGGCCGACCTTCTCCATGACGGCGTCGCAGGCATCGATGCACTGCGTGCAGTGGAGGCACTCCATCTGAAGGCCGTCGCGTATGTCGATGCCGGTGGGGCAGGTGGTGACGCACATGCGGCAGTCGATGCAGTCGCCTTTGGCGGCGGGTGCAGCGCTGATGACGGGGAGGGAGACGCGCTTGCCCTTGCCGCGGGGCTCGCCGCGAAGGCGGTCGTAGGCGACGATGAGGGAGCCGCGGTCGAGCATGACGGACTGAAAGCGGCCGTAGGGGCAGGCGATGGTGCAGAGCTGCTCGCGGAAGAAACCGAAGTCGAAGAGCATGGCGGCGGTGACGCCCGCCATGAGGAGGAACGCGGAGGGGTGCTCGAGCGGGGAGCGGGTGACCCAGGTGAGGAGCTGATCAACGCCGACGAAGTAGGCGAGGAATGTGTGTGCGAGGAAGAGGGATGCGAGCAGGAACGACGCGTACTTCAGGGCGCGGCGCACGCCGGAGGCGGGCTTGCCGGCGCGGCCGGGCTCACCCTCGAAGAAGCGCTCGATGGGGCGGTACAGGAACTCGAGGTACACGGTCTGGGGGCAGGCCCAGCCGCACCACACGCGGCCCAGCACCGAGGTGGCCAGGAACACGCTGAGGAAGATGGCCACCATCAGCAGCACGAAGAGCGGCGTATCGGTGGGCAGGAAGGTGTAGCCGAGAATCGTGAAGCGGCGGTGGACGATGTCGAGCAGGACGAGGGGGAGACCGCCGACTTTGATGTAGGGGATGGCGGTGAAGAGGGCGATGAGGAGATAGGCAACGGCGCGGCGGCGGCGCCAGAACGGGCCGCGGGACGGGCGGGGGTTGATCCAGCGGCGCGAGCCATCGTCGTTGAGGGTCGAGAGCGTGCCGTGGCGCTGCTCGTAGACGGTGGTGGCGGGGGCTGGATCGGTCGCGGTGGTCATGGAGGGCTGTGCTTACTTGAGCGAGGGCGAGGGCGCGGAGGCGGCAGTGGGCTGCGGCCAGGCAGGGATCTCGGTATCTCCGACGATCTGGCCGCGGCCTCCGGGGATGTTCTGGCCGCGCATGTTGGCGACGTAGGCGGAGACGAGGACGATCTCGTTGGGGTGGAGGTTGATCTTCCAGCCGGGCATGGCGCCGTTGGCCGCGCCGTTGGAGACGACGGTGCAGATGTCCGTGAGCTTCTTGACGTGCTTAAAGCTGTTGTCGGTGAGGTTGGGGCCGACGATGCCCTGGCCCTTGTCGGCATGGCAGGAGACGCAGTTGCTGCGGAAGACACTCTGGCCGACGCTGAGCCACTTTTGATCGCTCATCATGCGGAGCATGGTGGGCTCGTCCTGCGCGAGGGTGCCGAGCTCGGAGAACTGCTTCTTGAGGTTGGCGATCTCGGCCTCGGCGTGGACGTCTTGAGGGGTCCAGGCGACGGGGCTGAACTGGAAGAAGACGTAGTAGAAAATCGAAAAGATGATGGAGCCGACGAAGATCAAGTGCCACCAGCCGGGGGTGGGGTTGTCGAACTCGCGGATGCCGTCGTAGTCGTGGGGCGTGAGCGGGTCGGTCTCGGCGGTCAAAGGGGCGGGCGTTGCGATGTGGTCAGACATGGTTCGCTCCTTCCTCTTCGATGGGCAGGGCCGCGGCGGCGTCAATGTCGATCTTGCTGGTCCGCAGGGCTCTCCATGTCACTCCTGCGAAGACGCCGAGGAAGAGCACGAGGGCCATCTTGGGCCAGACGGTGAGGTCGAGGTGTCCGACGATGTCGCTGAGTCTCACTTCGCACCTCCCTGCGTGGGCGCGGTGGGTGGTTCGGTGGGCGTGGGTGCGGGGGCGTTCTTGATATCGGTGCCGAGGCGCTGCATGTAGGCGATGAGGGCGATGACCTTCTTGTCTGCGACACCCTCGGGGCCGCCCTGCTGGGCGATGGATTCGCCGATGGCCGCGGCCTGTTCGTGAGCCATACGGACGGTCTCGCCCTTCTTGACGGCGTTGGCGTAGGGGACGCCGAGCAGGGCCATGGCGTCCACGCGGGCCTTGATTGCTTCGAAGTCGAGGGCGTCTTCGAGCAGGTGCGGGTACGCGGGCATGATGGAGCCCTTGGTGATCTGGGCGGGGTCCTTGAAGTGGAGGTAGTGCCAGAGATTGGACTGCTTGCCGCCCTCGCGGGCGAGGTCGGGCCCGATGCGGCGGCTGCCCCACTGGAAGGGGTGGTCGTACACGAACTCGCCGGGCTTGCTGTATTCGCCGTAGCGCTTGGTCTCGGCGAAGATCGGGCGGATCATCTGCGAGTGGCAGTTGTAGCAGCCCTCGGCGATGTAGATGTCGCGTCCGGCCAGCTCGAGGGGCGTGTAGGGCTTGACGGAGGCGATGGTGGGGACGTTGCTGCGGATGAGGAAGGTGGGGATGATCTCGAAGAGGGAGGCGACGGCGACGGCGATGATGGTCCAGATGGTGAAGCGGAGGGGGAGGCGTTCCCAGCGGCGATGCCAGTTGCCCTGGAGGAACATGTCGATCTTGCGGCCGGCTTCGATATTGGTCGTCAGCTTGCTGGTGCCGAGCTCGTCGGCGAAGCGGGCCTGCGGGGCGAGCGTGGTGAGGGCGGGCGCCTGGTAGACAGGGACGTTGTAAGTGGCGGGGCGGGAGCGCCAGGTCATGTAGAAGTTGACGCCGGCCAGGACGATGCCGGCAACGTACATGAGGCCGCCGATGAGGCGCACCCAGTAGTGGGGCTGGATGGCGTTGACGGTTTCGACGAAGTCGGGGTACGCGAGGCGGCCGGTGGCGTCAAAGGCACGCCACATGAGGCCCTGCGTGATTCCGGCCCAGTAGATGGCGGAGACGTAGAGCAGGATGCCGAGGGTGCCAATCCAGAAGTGCGTGCCGGCGAGCTTCTTACTCCACAGGGGCGTCTGGAAGAGGCGGGGCAGGAGCCAGTACATCATGCCGAAGGCCATGAAGCCGTTCCAGCCGAGGGCGCCGGCGTGGACGTGGGCGATGGTCCAGTCGGTGTAGTGGGAGAGCGAGTTGACGCTCTTGATGGAGAGCATGGGGCCTTCGAAGGTGGACATGCCGTAGAAGGTGATGCCCACGACGAAGAACTTGAGGACGTGGTCGCTGGAGACCTTGTGCCAGGCGCCGCGGAGGGTGAGCAGGCCGTTGATCATGCCGCCCCAGCTGGGCATCCAGAGCATGACGGAGAAGAGCATGCCCAGGGTGCTGGCCCACTGGGGGAGGGCGGTGTAGTGGAGGTGGTGGGGGCCGGCCCAGATGTAGATGAAGACGAGGGACCAGAAGTGGATGATGGAGAGGCGGTAGCTGAAGACGGGGCGCTCGGCGGCCTTGGGCATGAAGTAGTACATCAGCCCGAGGAAGGGGGTCGTGAGGAAGAAGGCCACGGCGTTGTGGCCGTACCACCACTGCATGAAGGCGTCCTGGACGCCCGCGTAGACGGGGTAGGACTTCATGAACACGTCGGGGGACATCATGTCGCCGGTGGTGAGGAAGTGGAAGAGGCCGAAGGGGAGGGAGAGGTTGTTGAAGACGTGGAGGATGGTGACGGTGACGATGGTGGCGATGTAGAACCAGAGCGCGACGTACATGTGGCGCTCGCGGCGGGTCTTGAGGGTCATGAAGAAGTTGGTGCCGAAAAAGCCGAGCCAGACCACGGCGAGCATGATGTCGATGGGCCACTCGAGTTCGGCGTACTCCTTGCCCTGGGTGATGCCCAGGGGGAGTGTGATGGCCGCGGCGACGATGATGGACTGCCAGCCCCAGAAGTGCAGTCGCGAGAGCTTGTCGCTCCACATGCGGGCCTTGCAGAGGCGCTGGGTGGAGTAGTAGACGGCGGCGAAGATGGCGTTGCCGGCGAAGGCGAAGATGGCCGCGTTGGTGTGGAGGGGGCGGAGGCGGCCGAAGGTGAGCCAGCTGGTGTCGGTGAGGGGCTTGAGGAGCATGAGGGGCTTGAGGCCCAGGAACGTCCAGTCGAAGGGCAGGTTGGGGATGACCAGCTGCGCGGCGATGACGACGCCAGCGAGGGTGGCAACCAAGCCCCAGACCAGGGTCATCAGGAGGAACTTGCGGACAATGTCGTCGTCGTAGGAGAAGCTCTCAAGGCCGGCGGTGGTGTGGAGGCTGGGCCGGACGGAGGTGAGGGGCTGCTCAATAGGCGTCGTGGCGGGGGTCATTGAGGTACTTGCTCCCAAGGGGGACATCGGGCGGTCCGGGCGACGACTCTATCGACAACATGACTATGAAGTCAACTAGTCATCAATGCTGTGGAGGGTTCCCGGGCCTCCAAACCCCGGTCCGGGGCGGCGGGAGGGCCGTATTTGGGAGTTCAATGGACCGAGTCCGCAGTCAGGGAGGCGGACTTGGGGTTGGGAGGTCAGGGGCAAATCCACAGGTATAGTTGACCTACCGATCACATATTCGTAGAGTGGGGGTTGATCGGAGGACGTCCAATGCTCACACAGGCGGTTGGATATGCGGCGACGGCCCTGGGTTATGTGGCCGCGGCGGGCGGGAAGCCCGTGCTGGTGAAGGACGTGGCGGAGGGGTGCGACATCCCTGGGCCATACCTCGCCAAGATCGTCCATTCGCTGTCGCGGATGGGACTGGTGAACACCCAGCGGGGGGTGGGGGGCGGGGTCACACTGGCGCGGGGGCCCGGGGAGGTGACGCTGTACGACCTGTGCCAGGCGCTGGGGGACCCGATCGTGCAGCGGCGGTGCATGCTGGGGACGGCGGAGTGCTCCGACGAGCGGGCGTGCCCGGCGCACAAGTTCTGGACGGCGCACCGTGCCCGGCAGGTGGACTTTCTCAAGGCGACCACGATCGCGGACATCGCGGCGTTCGAGACCCGGCGGCGGTGGGGGAAGCGGGGTCCGGCGGTGTCTGCGCCGGTGATGCCGACCATCTCGGTCGCGAAGCAGGATTGATGATGGCGGGCAGTTGGGTGGGCTGAAACGAGAATGGGAGCGAACACGTGAAACGAGCCGCGGCGGTCTCTGTGAAGTCGAAGCGCGCGAAGACCACTGTGAAACCAGCGGCTCGTGGGGGAGCTGCAGCAAAGCCGGCGGCCACCGCGAAGGCGCGTACAAAGGTTGCGCGCACAGCACGCGCGGTGAGCGCCTCGGAGTTCCGGCTCGTGGACCGGCGCGGGCGGGTCCGGGCGGTGCTGATGAGCGGGCGGGCGGGGCCCAGCCTGCAGATGCTGCATCCCGATGGCGAGCTCGCGTTGGAGATCACGGTGAGCGACACCGGGCCGACGATCAAGCTGGTGGACGACCAAGGCTCAACGCGGGTGTTTCTGGGCTCCACGCGCGGCGGGGCGCGGATGGGCATGACGGACCCGAGCGGGACGCAGCGGCTGTTCCTGGGGGTCAGCCGCTCGGGAGAGCCGGACCTGTCGCTCTACGATGCCGCTCAGCGGCGGGTGTGGCGGACGGCGGGGCGTGGGACGTCGCGCACGCAGTGATATCGGCGGATCAACTTTACGAGCGAGCGGTGCGTTGCCATGCGCCGGTGTGGTTGCCGCGCAGCCAGCTGGCGAAGCCGACGAGGAGGGCGAGGTTCATTGAGAAGAACATGCCGGCGAGGCGCAGGACGCGGGCGGCGGTGGGGGCGGGGGGCGAGAGGGCGGCGGTGATGCAGAGGGTGTGGAAGAGGAGTTGCGCGATGGTGAGCGCCGCGTAGAGCGGGCGCGAGGAGAGGGCGAGGGAGGAGGCGACGGCCGCGATGAGGGCGAGGGGGCAGGTCCAGCGGAGGACTTTGTGGGACCAGAGGGCGAGGGCGGTGAAGCCGTGGGCGGGGCTGAGGAGCGGCCAGAGGGTGAGGAGGGAGTGCCAGCCGCCGACGCTGATGCGGACGCGGCGGCGGAACTCGGCGCGCAGGTCGGGGGCGGAGTCTTCGTGGGCGATCGCGGCGGGGTCGTAGATGAGGCGGGAGCCGGTGCGGAGCTTGGCGGCGAGCGGGATGACGAAGTCGTCGACGATGGTGCCGCGGGGGATGGGGGCGAGGAGCTCGCGGCGGATGGCGTAGATCGCGCCGTTGGCACCCAGGAGTGCGCCGAGGCGGGATTCGTGGAGCTTCAGGAAGGTCTCGTAACGCCAGTAGAGGCCGTCGGCGTTTCGGCCGGTGGCGGGGTCGATGAGGTTGAGGCGGCCGCAGACGGCGGCGATGGTGGGATCCTCGAACCAGCGGGTGAGGAGGCGGGCGGCATCGGGGTCAAGGAAGGTGTTGGCGTCGGAGAGGATGAGGATGTCGGCGGTGGTGCGGCTGGCGGCGTCTTCGAGGGTGGCGGGCTTGCCGCGGCGGTGGGGGAAGAGGAGGGGACGGATGCGGGGGGCGTAACGGGCGCAGATGGACGCGGTTTCGTCGTCGCTGCCGTCGGAGGCGACGATGATCTCGAGGAGATCGGCGGGGTAGTTGGTGGCGAGGGCGTTCTGGATGCGCGCGTCGAGGATCGCGGCCTCGTTGTGGGCGACGATGAGGAGCGAGGCCTTTGGGAGTGTGGTTGGGTGCGGTGGTGTGGGGGTGCGGCCGAGGAGCTTGGAGAGGGCGAAGAGCAGGGCGGGGTAGAGCAGGTAGGTGTAGATGACGGAGCCTGAGGCGGCCCAGAAGAGGATGATCAGGAGGTTGGTGGCGACGGGGCTCACGCGGCGCGTCCCAGGCGGGGCGGGACGGCGCGGGCGGGGACACCTACGGCGGAGTGGTGGGCGGGGACGTCGTCCAGGACGACGGCGTTGGCGCCGATGCGGGCGTTGTCGCCGATGTGGATGCCGCCGATGACTTTGGCTCCGGCGCCGATGAAGACGCCGTTACCGAGGGTGGGGGACTGGCGGCGCTCGGCGCCGATGGTGACCTGGTGCTCCAGGGAGATGTCGTGACCGCCGCGGACTGAGCCGTTGATGACGACGCCGGTGGAGTGGATGAGGACGAAGCGGGGGCCGAACTCGGCGCCGCGGCCGATGATGCAGTTGCAGAGCACGGCGTTGAGTTTGTTGAAGACCATCTCGAGGGGCGCGAGGCGGTGGCGGCGGGACCACTGCATGAGGCGGTAGAGAACCATGGCGGCGGAGCCATCGGTGCAGGCGGCGCGGAGGATGTCGCGCCGGGTGTCCTGGCCGTAGCACCAGCGGGCCTTGGCGGCGAGGTCGTCGAGGATGGTGCGGAGGAGGGGCATGGCTCGGGCTAGGCGGCGAGCCTGCGGGGGGCGGGTGTCTCTTTGCGCGCCGCGGCGTTGGCGATGTGGGCGGTGATGTCCTGGAGGCGGGCTTCCCAGCTCTCGTGGCGGACGGCGTCGCTGCGGGCGGCGGAGGGGCCGGGCGCAGCGAGGGCGGATTGGATGTGCGCGACGAACTGGTCGCGGGTGGTTGCGATGCGGCAGGAGCCGAGTGCGGTGACCTCGGGGATGTCGGTTGAGATCACGGGGAGGCCGGCGGCGAGGTACTCGCGGGCCTTGAGCGGGTTGGCGTTGAGGGTGACCTCGCTGACGGGGAAGGGGATCAGCGCGGCGTCAAAGCCCTTGCAGTAGGCGGGGAGGGAGGAGTAGGGGCGGTGGCCGAGGAGGTGGACGTTGGGGAGGGTGCGGAGGGCGGAGAGGTCCATGGTCTGGCGGCCGATCATGACGATTGAGGCGTGGGAGAGCTTGCGGGCGGTGTGGGCGATGAGGTCGACGTCGACCCAGTCCTGGGCGATGAGGCCGAAGTAGCCGAGGATGGGGCCGCGGATGGCGGCGAGGTCGGCGGGGACCTGGGTTTGAGGATCGAGGGCGGAGCGGAAGTGGGTCCAGTCGACGCCGTGGCGGACGAGGAGGGCGTCGGGGCGGAGCGACTTCTTCGAATCAATCAGCCGCTGGGCGGAGGCGATGACGAGGTCGGCGCGGAAGAGGAGCTCGCGCTCGCTGACGCGGAGCTGATCGGCGGCGACGCCGGAGAAGGCGGCGTACTCGTCGACGCAGTAGTAGATGAGGAGGTCTTCGTTGAGGGTGCCGGCGATGAGAGCGGCGGCGGGGTTGAAGACCCAGTTGATGGGGCGGGACATGCCCAAGGTGCGCATGGCGCGCTGGACCTGGAGGCGGAGGAACCAGCGATTGAAGGCGCGGATGGAGGGGCTGGTGTGGGCGGGGATGATGATGGGGTTGAGGACGAAGAGATTCGGAATGGGCTGGGAGAGGGGCGCGGCGGCGACGAGCAGCTTGCGGATTGCGCGGCCGGCGTCGCGGCGGGAGGCGGTGGGGGCGCGGTAGCCGATGGAGTTGACCCACAGCACGCGGTTGTCGCGTGCGAGGAGGCGCATCAGGTGCGTTTTGGACAGGGGGTCGCCGCTCCAGTCGTGGCTGAAGCAGAGCATGTCCCGGTCACGCAGCGGAGCGGTCCTGCTTGCGTTGCTGGGCCGCATTGAGTTCCTCTGTGGTGTTGGTGGACGCGAGGTCCAGGCCGGAAGGGGCGAGCCGCAGGTCGTCCTCGCGGGTGAGGGAGAGCGATTCGAGGACGGCGCCGACGAGGGGGCCGAAGGAGGCCGCGGCGGCGGGGAGGGTGCGGCTGGAGGTGAGCTCGGAGTTGGCGCGGAGTTCTTTGGGGAACTGCTCGAGGGCGGCGCGGTTGAAGACCGCGGCGGCGAGCGTGGAGCCGAGTTGACGAACGAGGCGAGTGGCGTTGTGGACGTGCGAGTGGTGAGCGCCGGCGGCGACGGTGAGAATGACGCCGTCGGTGTGCGGAGCGAAGAGCGGGGCGGTGAGGCCGCTGAGGAGGCAGTCGGTGTCGATGATGATGATGTCGTACCGGGCGCGGAGGGTCGTGAGCAGGGCGCGGACGGCCTCGGGGCGGAGCTTGCCGGCGTCGCGCGAGGTGGTGCGGCCGGTGGTGAGCATCCAGGGGCCGGCGCGGAGGTGGCTGAGGGCGGGCTCGGGGGCGGTGGTGAGGGCCTCGAAGAGGCCGGGGGCGGTGCTCGCGCCCAGGGCGTTGGTCAGGTGCTGCGAGGTGAGGTCGGCGTCGATGATGAGGGTGCGGAGGCCGGTGGTGGCGAAGGAGAGACCCAGGCTGAGGGCGATGGAAGACTTGCCCTCGGCGTGATCGGCGCTGGAGACCATGTAGATGCGGCCGGAGGTCGTGCCCTCTGCGGGCTTGGCGGTGGGGCTCGGGGGCGCGGCCTGGGTCAGGCGCGAGCGGGTGGCGTGGATGCAGCGGGCGGCCAGGGCGCTGGCCTTTGCAGAGCGGTCGATGATCGGGACGACGGTGACGAAGGGGGCGTGGCCGGCGAGGTGCTCGGCGAGCTCTTCACCCGTGCGGTAGCGGCGGCGGACGAGTGTTCCGGCCATGAGCACGCCGAAGGGGATGAAGGCGCCGGCGAAGGCGCCGGCGGCGGCCATCTTGGCGCGGTTGTCTGCGACGGCGGTCATCGGGCGGTCGCCGCCGCTGACGATCGCGAGGCGGCTGCCGCTGGAGGACTCGGTTGTGAGGGCGTCGAGGCGGGATTCGGTGTCGGCGAGCTGCTGGCGGAGGGCTTCAGACTGGGTGTCGAGACGCTTGAGGGAAGCACGCTCGGTGGCGAGCTGATTGAGCTCGGACTGGGCGGCCTCGACCATGGCGCGGAGGTTGGTCTCGCGCTCCTGGAGGGGCTTGCGGGAGGCGAGGGCCGCGGCGGGGTCGGGGGCGGCTTCGACGGCTTCGGCCGGAAGCGCGGCGACCTGCTCGCGGTAGGCCTTGATGAGGTTGGTGAGGCGGATGACGGTGGGGTGGAGGTCCTGCGCGCCCTTGACGCGGGCCTCGACGAGCTCGCACTCGAGCTTGAAGATGCGCTCGGCGGCCCACTGTCGGACGGTGGTTGCCGCGTTGGGTGAGCTGCGGGCGGGATGGTCGAGCTGGAGGCCGGGGCCGCCGGCGATGGCGATCTGGATGTCGGTGAGGGCGGAGCGGAGCTTGCGGAGGCGGTCGGAGATCTCGTTAAAGAGGGGCTCGATTTCGGCGAGGGTGCGGCCGTGGGAGGCGTTGTTGATGCGGGTCTCGAGGGCGGCGGCCTGGCTTTGCAGCTCGGTGCGGCGCTGCTCGAGGACGTCCATGCGGGCGCGCTCGGACTTGTCCTGGTCGCGGTTGAAGACTTCCTTGTACGCGCCGATGACGGACTGCACGGCGGTGGTTGCGACCTGCGGGTTGGCGTTGGTGAACTTGACCTGGAGGAAGTCGCTGCGGGGACGGGTCTCGACCTTGAGGGAGGAGGCGAACTGCTCGGGGGTGAACGACGCGGCGGGGAGCTTCTGCCAGGCATCGGACTTGAGGGCGGTGTCGAGGACTTCGCGGCCGGACATCACGTGCGTCTGGGCTTGGATGAAGCCGTCGAACATCGGGATGGGGCGGTTCTGGTCGGTGTCCTTGAGCACGGCGGGGAGGGTGGAGGCGATGCGGACCAGGCCGGTGGCGGTGTACTGACGCTTGCCAGAGACAAAGCCGAGGCCAGCACCGACGGCGGCGCCGGCGGCCATGACGAGGAGGACGATGGGCAGACGCCCACGCATCGTGGCTTCAGCCGTGCGCCAGAAGTCGAAGCCCTGGGGAGCATTCGGGGTGTGCCCGAGTGCGCCCTGAGGGCTTGATTCAGCGGAGTTTGAAGGATGCGTGTGCATTGCGGTTCGAGTCTTCCGTCTAACCGAGTGGAACGACCACTCATCTGCTTATCGGCCGACTTGAGAGGCGACTCCGCCGGACTTGCGAGTTATGGGGAGAGAATTTGGGGCGTTATTGGGACGTGGGGCGAGGACCTGGAAGTCGAGGAGATCGGCGACGGGGGCGGTGGAGCCGGACTCCGCAGCCTTGGCGATGTTGTACATCTCGCGCGCGGTGACGTAGTGGAACTTGAAGTTGGAATCGCAGGCGGCGCGCGCGGCGAGGCCTTGGTGGAAGTGGACCATGGGGTCGCCGAGGAGGACGCGGCGATTCGACGGTGTCGCTCCGTGCGTGTGGAGCTTGACGAAGAGGAGGTCGGGGCGGGTGGGGACGTGGACGTTTGCCTTGATCCATTGGTCGAGGCGGTCCATGGTGGGCGGCTGGGACTGCTGGAGGCAGGCGTTCTCGATGATGGGGCGCAGGCCGCGGCTGTGGACGCGGAGTGGGCCCTGGATGAGCATGAGACTGGCGTCAGGCTGGGGCGCTGACGCAATAGGTGTGCCGTGGTTGTGGGACTTGGAGCAGTGGGGGTGGCTGGTCGCGTAGTAGATGCTGTTGATGGTGCGGGTTTGTGTGGGGCTCGGGGCGGAGGGGAGGGTGAAGTCGGCGTAGCAGCCGGTGTTGGCGAGGATGGTGAGCTCGTCGTTGACGCCGCACCAGCGGCCGTCGGGGCGGGAGTTGTTGAGGGCCCAGTTCCCGTGGATGAAGCCGTAGGCGGGGCGGCCGTCGGGCCAGCGGCCGAGGAGGTTGTGGCGGTTGGCGAGGAGGTCGAGGCCCTGGTTGAGGGTTTGGGTGAGGGAAGCAGCGGTGTCGTTGTCGTGGTGGAGGTGGACCTCGACCTCGCCGAAGCCCTGGGCGCAGAGGTGTGCGATGGCGTCGACGTGATCCTCGTCGTACATGTCGAGTGGGTAGAAGAAGGTGTGGCGAGGTGCGCGGCCGTCGCTGTCGCGGAAGTTGGCGAAGAGGGTGGGGTAGTCGCGGGTCCAGTGGTTCACGGCGGCGGCGCCTTCGGGTCCGGGGGTGGGCTCGAAGTGGTCCGCGATGCAGAGGAGGAGGTGGATGGGGGCGCGGGGGCGGGGGGTGGTCAGGCGGCGGGCTTCCTGGATCAGGAAGGAGGGGAGCCAGTGTTGCATGTGGCGGCGGCGGAGCTGGATGGTGAGGACGGCAGCCGTGGTGAGCGTGAGGAGCAGGAGGATGAGGAGGGTCGGGAGCATTGGGTGATGGAGTTACGCGGCGGCGGCGTGCTGCTTGCGCGTGATGCGTTCGAGGACGGTTGCGAGGGAGCGGGCGGAGTCGCTCCAGGAGCCTGGGGTGAAGCGGGGTCTGAGGGTGGGGCGGGTTGCGGGGGTGAGGAAGTGCTGGATGCGTTGTGCGAGAGCGGCGGGGTTGTTGGGTTGGACGAGGGCGGCGGGGTCGCAGAGGTCGGGGACGCCGCCGACGTTGGTTGCGATAAAGGGCGTCGCGCAGGCGGCGGCTTCCAGGAGGACGTTGGGGGTGCCCTCGGAGCGGCTGGGCAGGACGAGGAGGTCGGCCGCGCGATACCAGTTGGCGAGCTGCTCCTGCGGGCAGGGGGGGCGGAACTCGATGTGCGCGGCAAGGGCGTGGCGGTCGACGAGGGCGCGGAGCTCGCGGGTCATCGGGCCTTGGCCGATGCAGACGCAGCGGAAGGGGACGTGCGCGTCGCGCGCGCGGGCGAGGGCGTTGATCAGGATGTCGGGGCCTTTGACGGGCAGAAGGTTGCCGATGAAGAGGATGAGGGGGGCGGGGTCGGTGAGGTTCAGGAGTTGACGGGCGTGGTCGCGGGGGCCCGAGTGGAAGGTGGCGGCGTCGATGCCGTTGTAGACGACGTGGGTGCGGTGTGGGTGAGCGCCCATGGCGAGGGCTTTTTCGCGGAGGTTGTTGCTGACGGCGATGACGGTATTGGCGGCGGCCAGGGCTTCGGCGGTCCGGGCGTATCGGGGATCGCGGGGGGTGAGAGTGAGGAGGTCGGAGCCGTGGACCTTGATCGCGACGGGGAGGCGGTACTCGCGTGCGAGACGCACGGCGGCCCAGCCGTCGGGGTAGGCCCAGCAGGCGAGGACGACGTCGGGGTGCCATTCGCGGACGTGCTGGTGGAAGGTGGGGCGGATGCTGTTTTGGTAGAAGTGGCCGTAGTGGGCGCGGAGGACTTTGGGGGTGTAGAGGTAGTGGGGATGGTGGGAGATGATGCCACTCTCGACGCGTGCGCCCTGGGGTGCAAGGCCTGAGGTCCAGGCAATGGGGGCGATGACGCGGACGTCATGGTCCAAGGCGAGCGCGGCGAACTGGCGGCGGTTGAAGCTGGCGCGGTGGGGCTGCTTGGGATTGGGGTAGAGATTGGTGACGGCGAGGATGCGCATCACCCGGCCCTCCGATGGGCGACGTTGTTCTTGACGACTGCGAGCTTGCCCGCGCGGGTGAGGGGGATGTCGGCGACGTGCTCGAAGTCGACGCGGAGGGTCGGGCCTACGGAGGTGCGCACGGCGGTTTCGAGGCGCGCGCGGTCGGGTTCGGAGAGGTTGCTCAGGACGAGGAGCACGCGGAGGTGGTCGGCGGCCTGTTGGATGATCTGGAAACGGCGGACGCCGGCGAAGTCCTTGAGGAGGTAGACGAAGAACTCGCCGGGGATGGTGCGGCCGTCGGGGGTGCGGACCATGTCGAGGGTGCGGCCGGTGACTTTGGCGAGCAGGGGAAGACCGCGGCCGCAGGGGCAGGGATGGGTGGCGGCGATGGCGCGGTCGCCGTTGGCGTAGCGGATGAAGGGCAGGCCGTGGTTGAAGAGATCGGTGATGACGACGTTGCCCTCGGTGCCGGTGGGGACGGGCTGGCCGTGGTCGTCGAGGAGCTCGACCAAGAGGTGCTCGGCGGTGAGGTGCAGGCCCTGGTGGGACTCGCACTCGGCGGCGATGAGCATGAACTCGCGGGAGCCGTAGGTCTCGAATACGGGAGCGCGGAAGACGCGCTGGATGGTGTCGCGCTGGAAGGGGTGGATCTTCTCGGCGCCGATCACGATGGCGTTGGGGCGGTGCTGGGGCTGGTGGCCGGACTTTTCGAGGCAGCGGGCGACTTCGTAGATGGGGTTGGTGTAGGCGACGATGGCGTCGGGGCGGCGGCGGTCGAGTTCGTCTGCGAAACGCGTCGCGAAGCCTTCGCTCATGTCGAAGCAGCTCACGAATTGACGGCGGTAGAGGGCGTGGTAGAGCCGGTCCTTCAGCCGTTTCTTGAAGGGCTTGGGGTCGATGGGAACACCCCAGAGGTGGAGCTGGTTGGTGCCCGGAGCGGCGCCGGCCCAGCCGTAGCCGCGGTGCCACGCGGCCATGCGGCGGTCGTTGCTGGCGTGGTCGAGGTCGAACTGGAGGGGCGCGCCGGTTGAGCCGCCGGTGGTCTTGGTGATGAGGGGGAGCGGGCGGGTGCTGCGCAGCTGGAGACGGTGCTCGCGGATGAGGTCCTTGTCGGTGACGGGCCAGCGGTTGAAGTCTTCGCGGGTGCGGAGCTGCGTGGGGTGGAGACCCAGTCGGGTCCATTCACGCGTGTAGTGGGGGCAGGTGTCGAAGGCGTGGGTGAGGAGGGCCTTGAGGGCGGTGAACTGCACGGCTTCGAGCTGTTCGCGCGGGAGCCACTGGGACCGCTCGAGGTTGCGCCAGTGGTGCATCACGGAGCGACGCTTGAGGACTGTCTCGAAGGCGGGGAGGAGGACGTGACGTGTGGCGAGCTGGGCGAGGTTCACGCGGCGGCTCCGTGGCGCGTGGTCGTGGAGGCGAGCGTGGCGGTTTGGACCGAACGCGTGACCTCGCGGTACATCGACTCGTAGTGGGCGACCATGGCGGAGGCGGAGAAGCGTGTTTCGACTCGCTCGCGTCCCGCTTTTCCCATGCGTTGAGCGAGGTCGGGGCTGAGCATGACGGTTGTGAGGGCGTCTGCGAGCGCGGCGTGGTCACCGCTGTTTACCAGCAGCCCGGTGCGGCCATGCTCTACGGCTTCGGGTGTCCCGCCCACGGAAGTAGCAACGACAGGCAGGCCAGTGGCCATGGCTTCGAGGGCGGTGACGGGCATCCCTTCGGAAATGGACGAGAGGACGAAAACGCTGGCGGTGCGGAGGAGGGCGGGGATGTCGGAGACTGCGCCGAGGAACTTCACGTGACCGGAGAGGCCGAGGTCGCGGGTCAGTGCTTCCAGCGTTGTCCGGCATGCGCCATCACCTGCGAGGTGGAGCTGGAAGTTTGGGACGCGGCGTGAGGCGATGGCCGCGGCTTTGATGAGGGTGTCGAGGCCCTTTTCGGTGGCGAGGCGACCGACGTAGAGGGCGGGTCCGTGTGGTGCGGGGCCGGAGTACGTGAAGCGGTCCGTATCGATTCCGTTGGGGACGGTTGTGATCAGGCGCGGGGCGATGCCCTCCTGGCGGCAGCGGTGCGCGGCGTCGTCGGAGACGCAGACCATGCGGTCGGCGCAGCGGGAGGCGAGGCGGAAGAGGGTGTCGTGGAGGCGGGTGTGGCCGTGGCGTTGGCCGTGGCGGGTGTGGATGAGGCAGGGGACACCCGCGAGACGCGCGGCGGGGCCGGCGTAGAGGAGGGGCTTGGTGTTGTGGGTGTGGATCGCGTCGAAGTGGTGCGACTTGAAGAGGCGGGCGAGGGTGAGGATGAGGGAGGGGCGAAGGCCCGGGGGCGTGTTCAGGGCGGTGACGGGCCAGCCGAGGGACTCAAGGTCGTCGGCGATGGGGCCGCGGGTTCCGATCGAGACGAAGTGGAGGTCGAAGGCATCGTGGTCGATGTGACGAGCGTGCTCGATGAGGAGGCGCTCGAGGCCACCGGTCTCGAGTTGAAGCGCGACGTGGGCGACTCGGAGCTTGGTCGGGTTTGAGGGAATGCGGGTCATACGCGTCAGCCACTCTCGGCGTGCCCGTGCACCGAACGCGGTGCGGGGAACTGATGCGAGAGTTATCGGCGATCCCCGGGGGAGGCTGAGGGCAACTTTGGGAGAATCCGATAACGGTCAGGGGAGGGTGATATCGGCGATCAGGGGCCGGTGGGCAGCGCTGACGTCGGGGCCGACCCAGCAGCGCTCGATCAGGACCTGCTCGCCAGCGAGGATGTGGTCGATGCGGATCTGGGTCGTTCGGTTGAGGTAGGTGAAGCCCAGGCCCAGGCCGCGGGTGAGGTAGGCGTCGCTGAAGCCGGACCATTGCTCGCGGAAGATGGGGCTTTCGGAGACGGTGTTGAAGTCGCCGGCGATGATGAGGGGGCCGGTGAGGCGTTCCGCGGCGGCGCGGACGACGATGGACTCATGCTCGCGGCGGGCGATGTTGGTGGTGAGCTTTTTGCCGTGGTCGGTGCGCATGGAGTCGAGGCCGGAGTGCGGGGAGGCGAAGTGGAGGTTGATGAGTGAGATGAGGCCGTGGGGGGTGTCGAGGGTGAAGATGGCGGCGAATCCCTTCTCGCCGGGAGGAATGGCGGGGTCTTCGTCGAAGTCGATGGGGGTGACGGAAATGATGGGGAAACGGCTGGCGACGAAGAGCTCGTCCTCACGGTGGGTGTGCCAGCCGTCCTGGAAGAGGGTGTCTTCGTGGGTGCTGGACCAGTCCTGGAGGGCGACAACGTCGGGGCGGACTTCATCGAGGTAGGCGGAAAGGGCTTCTGCGTCGACGTGCTGGCGGTGGATGTTGCAGGAGAGGAGGCGGAGGTCGGCGCGGCTGTCGTCGGTGCGGGGGACGGAGATGACAAGGCCGAGGACGGTCCAGAGCAGGGCGATAGCAGAGAGCGCGTGGAGGGCGGTGGTTCGCCAGGACTTGGTCAGCAGGGCCCAGGGAATCAGGAGGAGGAGGGGGAGGGCGAGGATCCAGCGGGGTGAGAGGAGCAGGACGGTGCCGATCCAGTGGCGGTCGCCGATTGTTCTCAGCGCGATCGCGACGGCGATGATGCTGAGGAGATAAAGGATGCTCGACGCCGTGAGCAGGCGATGGCGGCGAGGCTTCCTTGCGCGTGGAGCAAGGCATGATCCGTTGGTGGTTTCGATGATCATGGATTAGCCCGCCTTCCGGAGACGAGTGTGGGTCTGCTCGGCAGCGGGAGTTGTGACTAAGGGGTCCGCGGCCCAGAACGTCATGAAGGCCGCGGGCGCGAGGATGGCGGCGCGAATGGCGGGGCGGGCCACCATCGACCAGCATGCGCCCTCGATGCCCATTGCAAGCACAAGGGCGATGGAGGTCGCGAGTGTGAGGGCGGCGGCGGGCAGAGCGAGGCGGGCCTGGAGGGCTTCGCGCCCGGCGGCGTTGATGCCGTAACCGAGGACGAACTCAAGGCCGAGCAGGGGGAGCGACCACGCCGTGATGCGCACCACGGTGGCGAAGATCTCGGCGTGCTGTGGCAGAAGGATCTCACCGAGCGGGCGCGCGATGAGGGTGGCGAGGAGCGCGGCGAAAGCGCCGCCGAGCAGCGCGATCAGAAGGTAGCGGAGGACAACCACGCCACCGCTGCGGCGACTCCGGTTGCACGCCTGGACCATGGAGGGGTAGGCGGCGGCGCAGAGGGCATCGGGCAGCACTGCGAGGCGGTTGCTGATGGTGGCCCCGGCGGCGAAGTGGCCGAAGGGGAGCATGCCGAGGAGACGTGGAGAGAGGAGGCCTTCGGCGTGGTTGCTGCCCATGATGAGCAGTTGTTGCGCGGCGAAGTGGCGTGAGTCCTTCAGCAGGCGAGTGGATCGCGGGGTGGACCAGCGGATGGAGATGGGGCAGATGTGCCGGGTCACTGAGCGGGAAAGGAGCAGCGCCGAGGAGAGGGGGCCGAGGAGGTACGCGGCGGCGATCCACTCGGGTGAGGCGTTCCACCACGCGGCGAGGAGTGAGGCGCCGGTGAGGAGGAGGCCGGAGGCGAGGTTGATGGCCGCGATGGTTTTGGTGCGGTGGAACGCCTGAAGCGTGTCGGAGAGGGTGGTCGCGGCGGTCGTGAGCACGAGGCCGATGATGGCGATGAGCACACAGTTGATGACGGGCGGGGGGTAGTGGAGCGCGAAGCACAACGCGATCACGAGGGCCCCTGCCGGCAGCGTGAGAGCCAGACGAAGACCCAGCTGGAGCGGGAGCGCATCCGCGGCGGAGGCCGGGTCAGCTGCAATTGCCCGGACGTATGGGCTGCGGAGGCCGAGGTTAGCAATGAGGGAGAACACGGCGAGCAAGGCGGTTGAGGTCGCCCAGTAGGCATACTGCTCGGCGCCCATTCGATGGATGATGTAGCCCAGTACCGGAACGCTGAGTGCATTCAACAGGAGCGGCTGGAGGCCGAGGCAGGCCGCGCCCATGAGGGTGCGGCGGATGCTGGGGCTTTGGGCGGCGGGTTTGGCCGGTGTCTCCATGCGCGTGACGCTCTCCATGGAGTCAGGCCGCGCGGGCCTTGGCGTGGTGATCGGCGCTTGCGTCCCGGCCGTTATGCGATGCGGCAACTACGGTGAGTTGGATAGGCCTGTGCGGCGTGGTGGGTCGCTTCACTCGATCAGCAAGACGATCAGCAAGAAGACGGCGTGAGAGCGCGGCGAGTCGGCGGACGCGAAGGAATGGCGCAGTGTCCGCGGTGAGGCTGAGCGGGAGGGGGTACCAGACGAGGGACTGAATGACCCTGCTGAGTGCGGCAGGGACGTCGCCCGCGTCGGCATAGAGGAACGAGCTGGCGCACGCAGCGTAGGCGTGCGAGCGGCGGCGGAGCAGGGGTTTCCCGCGCCAGAACGACCGGGCATCGAGCTTGGCCAGGATGCGGCGGATGCCTGCCTCCATGGAGGCCGCGCGGCGGCTGAGGCTGCCTTGAACTTCGCGGTAGCCGGTCAGCGGCTGCTCGAGGATGCCGACATCAGTTTGCTCGGTGGCGCGGATCCAGTAGTCGTGATCCTCGGGGCCTTGAAGCGTCGTGTCAAAGAGGCCAACGGCCCTGGCCACCTCCCGTCGCATCATGACAGAGGAGTTGGTGAGGTAGTTCCTGATGCAAAGGCGATTGAGAGGAACGCAGGTGAGGGAGAGTTGGGCGGTGACTGGCGTTGGCGCGTGATCCGCGTTCCAGGTGCGCGTGGCGAGCACGCCCATGCCCGGATTGCTAGTGAAGGCGGCGAGTTGGAACTCGAGCTTGCAGGGGTGCCAGAGGTCGTCGGCATCGAGGAAGGCGATGTAGTCGCCGGTGGCGAGTGTGAGGCCGTGGTTGCGGGCGGCGGAGACGCCTTGGTTGGGTTGGCTGACGACGGTGATGCGCGAACCGAACTGGGCGAGGCGCTGCAGTGTGTCGTCCGTGGAGCCGTCGTCGATGACGATCACCTGATGGACCGGGCGCGTCTGCGCGAGGACGCTGCGGACGGCATCGCTCACCCACTGGGCGCCGTTGTACGCGGGAATGATCACGCTGACCGCCGGTTGGGCGACGATGGGCGTAAGGATGACGCGGCTCAGGACGCTTTCGTACGCGTGGATGATCTGGTCTACCACGGCGCGCTGGCCGAACTGCGCGACGCAGTGATCACGAATTAGAGCGCCTGCGTTGTGACGAGCGGCTTCATCCCTAAGGACGCGCGCGAGGGTCTGCGAGAGTTCGCCGGGCCGACTCATATTGACGCAGGTGCCACCGGCACCCACCATCCAGCGAAGAGTTGGTGTGTCGTTGACGATGCAGGGCAGGCCGCTTGCCGCGGCTTCGAGCAGGGCTATGGGCATCATCTCGCGGAGACTCGTGAGAACGAAGACATCCGCGGCCTGGTAGAGCGAGGGCATGCGTTCGCGCGGGAAGTTGACGAGGAAGCGCACGTGGTCGCCAAGGAGGCGTTGGCCGCGCTCGATCACTTCCTGGGTCTGCTGCTCGGAACCGCCGGCGACAACGAGGTACACGGGGAGGTGCGGGTGAGCGGCTCGGAGAGCGGCTACTTCCTCAAGGAGGTAGTCGATACGTTTGTGGGTCTTCTTGATCGCCGCGGCGGTCAGGACCACGAGCGCGTTGGCAGGTATGTCCATCTCGCGGCGGAGCGCGTCGTCGCGGCCCGGTGAGAATCGGGCTGTATCGATGAAGTTGGGGATGGTGAACCAGGAGGGACGGGATGCACCGGCGCCGCGGGCGTGCTGCTCGTGCTCGGGTGACAGGTGCTGGACGTAAGTGAACTTGCGGAGGAAGTCGGGCGACTCTTCGGTGCCGTGGGCGAGGATGGTCCTGGTGTACACCCATCCAACTCGGCGGGCCCGCTCGATGATCAGGGCGAGCTGGGGGTCCTGTACGTGGAGCAGGTCGATCTGCTCGCGCCGGAGGAAACGCAGGAGGCCCCAGGCGAAGGTGGTCTGCTCTACGCCGTACGCGGAACTGAGTCCGAGTCGCCAGGCGAGCCACCGGGGGAGGGCGCGCGCGGCGCGGGCTGCTCCCTGGGTATCGCGGCGCCAGCATGGGATGACTCGCTCGTAGGGTGCGGCCGCGTGGCCGGAGCCCTTGCAGAGCGTGACGTTGATACCACGGCGGTGGAGCTCGCGGGCAAGGTCATCCGCCCAGGCCTCGACGCCGCGGGCGATGTGACCCAGGCCGCTTGAGGCGACGGCGATGCGGGGGGAGGTGGCTCTAGGCGCGTTGGTCATCGCGCACCCCGGGCCAGACGGTGGTAGTAGATGTGACGGCCGACCCGCTTGCGGAGAGGCATCGGTAGGCGGTCGGTGAGCTCCGGCAGTTGGCGTGCTTCGCGGGCGAAGGTACACAGTTCATCGACCAGACGCTGCTCGTTGAACTCGAGCACCTCGCGGGCATTGATGTGGCCCAGCCAGTCGAGGCTGAGGGTGGCGTGTCGTGGGTTGATACGAGTGCCCGCGGAAAGGTCAGTGACGATCGCGTCATTGACTGCGTGCAGGACATGCGGCTTGTGGCGGAACTCGAGCGTGCCGCTGGTGTTGCTGATGAGCCAGCGGTGGTGGAGGTAGCCGGCAAAGCGGGGGTGCTCGACGCCCCGTGACTGCTCGAGCACGCGGGAGGGGACCTCGATGTAGCCGGCTTTGGCAACGCGAGAAAGTTCAGAGCAGACCCAGATGGGGTCGCGGAGGTCTTCGAGCACGTGGGAGCAGACCGCGAAGTCGAATGACTTGTCCGGGAATGGCCAGGGGCGGCGCTCGCACAGGTCCCATTGGGTCCACTGATTGGGTCGAAGTGTTGAAGCCGACGACGGGCGGTCGATGCTCCCGTCGCTCCCTGCACCGGCGGCATCGAACGGCAGCGCGTCAATGACGTGATTGGCTCGGGGGAACGGTGCGGCCCCGCCCCCGACGTCGAGCACGCGGTGCCCGGCTGGGAGAGTCTCGACCAGTCTCTGGATCTGGGCCGGCTGCATATTGAGCTATCGGCCCATCCGCGGGGGCGGTTCAGCGTTTTTATGGGCTCTAGGCGGACCGGTGGATCATGAGTCGGATGAAGAGGTACGTCGCGCCCAGGAAGGCGAGGCTGATGCTTGCGATGGTCATGAGGCAGCGGGTGTTCAGTCTTTGGATGATCATCGGTCCGGTTCGCGACGCAAGGACCTGATAGGCGGTTGCGATCCCAAGAATCAGTTGAACGGGCGCCGTGTAGCATCGGGAGAGGGCCAGCATGCCCGCGGCGTAGCCCACGGTCATCGCTAGGATGCAGGGACGCAGGCGCGAAAGCGCTGTATCCGTAGAACGCGCAGCGGCGACGCCCTTCACCGCGAGGTAGAAGATGCCGACGAACAGCGTGCCACCAATGAGGCCCAGCTCGGAGAAGGCGTGCAGGAACGAGTTATGCGTGACCTGGCCGATCTCGTCGACCAGCTTGCCCTGCCCGATGCCGAAGATCGGGCTCGCGCGGAACAGATCGAAGGATGCGCTCCACAGTTCGAGACGGGCCTGAAACGTGTCTTCCGGGTCTGCGAGGTTGAGGTGTGCCTGGCGTCCCCATACGGGGGCGAGCATGCCGAGCCCGAGCAGGAGGATCAGCGGCGCGGCATTCCTCCAGCCGAAGCGGGCGAAGACGTACGACCCGGCCGCGGCAAGAGCGGAGACCATGCCGCCGCGGGAATGGGTGAGGACGAGTGCGTACGCAAAGACCCCAAAGGCGATCACGGCGATTGCTCGCCAGCGGCCCAGTGATCGCTCGCCAAGTGCGAAGGTGCAGACGCTCAGGCAGAGGACGAGCACCAGGGCGTAGTCGTTGGGATCGTTGAATATGCCTGTGCCGCAGAGGCGGCGGATGTTGGACCCATCTCCCTCGCCGGCGGCGTTCTGCACGACCAGCGTGAGCGCTGAAACCTCAACCAGGCCGTGGTAGCTCAGGAGAGCCAGCAGCGTCATCACGAGAACGCTGACGGCGATGGCGAGCACAAGGCGGCGGAGGTCGGCAGGTGTATCAACGATGGCGAGTGTCAGGAAGAACAGGGCGAACGCCTTGGCGGCCTCGATGCCGCCGATCTGCGCGTTCCAGGTGTCCATGTTCCAGAGGTGGGACAGGACTATCGCGGGCACGAACAGGGCTGTGAGGGGCAACAGGGCCCCTGCGCGGAGGCTCCTGGGCGCGGACAGGAAGCGCGGTGCTGAGGTCAGAAGGGCGAGCGCGATGCAGCCCTGGTAGAGGGGAAAGCCTGCGAGCGCGGGCACGAGGTCCGCCGGGCGCATGAGGAGTGCGATCACTGTCAGGAACAGGAAAGCGAGGCTGGCCCGCTCTGCCCAGCGCGAAAGAACTCGGAGGCTTGCGGCAATCCGGTCGAGACGGGGGGCGTGGTCAGTGCATTGGATGCAGACCTGATTGCCGAGCGCCGGGTCGAGTATTGGAGTTGCAGGGGCCGCCATGTCTGTTCACGAGTGTTTGGCCGCGGATCAGGCGGCCAGCGGCTTCCTCGCCGGGGGTGGGGAGTGCGCGAGTGACGCGGCGGTCATCTGCGGCAGCTGCTGCTCGAGACGCAATGTGAGGGGTGGGGGAGTGAAGTCGCGGACCAGCCATCCGGTCACCCGGGTCTTGAACCCGGCAAGGCAGAGAACGGTCGCAAGGCTGATCCTGACATCCAGGAACAGCCCGAGGTGACGGATGTATTCCAAGTCGTGCGCGAGCTTGTTCTGAACTGTTTGGAGATCGGTGTCGGGGGGCATCAGGACCTGCGCCAGGCCGGAGAGGCCGGGGCGGATGCAGAGGCGCTGGCGGAACTCGGGGAGGAGTTGCTCGATCTTCGCGGCGATTTCGGGGCGCTCGGGGCGGGGGCCGATGAGGCTCATGTCGCCGCGGAGGACGTTCCAGAGCTGGGGAAGTTCGTCGAGGTGCGTGTTGCGGAGCCAGCCGCCGATGGGGGTGGCGCGGGGGTCGTTGGCGATGGACCACACGGGGCCGGAGGAGGCCTCGCAGCGGTGGCGCATGGTTCTGAACTTATAGATGCGGAAGGGGGTTCCGCCCTGGCCCAGGCGCATCTGGGAGTAGAAGATGGGGCCGCGGGAGGTGGCGGCGACGGCGAGGCCGACGAGGGACATGATCGGCGCGGCCGCGACGAGGAGGGCAAGGGCGCAGGTCCAGTCGATCGCGGCCTTGAGGCGCAGGTACAGCGGTACGCCCCCGGGGAAGGAAGGCGTTTTGCTGGGCCCGGTCTTGTGTTCCATCCGTGGAATCATGACAAGCTCGGGCTTGGTATCGTCGGTCGGCCCCCCTCTCTTCAGTGGGCTTGCTCATAACGTGGGGGATGCTCGGTGGTGATTGCGTGTTCGCACGCACCCTCGGGAGTGAAGAGCCGGCCCGTGGTGGCCGATAAGACTGGACTTCTACGTTTTCCCCAGCACTCGGGAGCGGTATGGACCTCAGAGACGCGCTTCACTCCAAGATCAAGTCGGGCAATGCGCTCGTGGGCATCATCGGCCTGGGATACGTGGGCCTGCCATTGGCCCACACGTTGCACTCGGCGGGCCTGCGGATACTGGGGTTCGATACGGATCCCAAGAAGGTGGAAGCGCTCGCGAAGGGCCGGAGCTATATCAAGCACCTGGGGGACTCGGTCGCGCAGTCGCTCGCAGAGAGCGGGCGTTTCAGCGCTACGACGGACCTTACCCGCCTGCACGAGGCGGACGCGATCATCGTGTGCGTTCCGACGCCGCTGGGGAAGCACCTCGAGCCGGACCTGTCGTACGTCACTCAATCCGCCGCGGCGATCGGAAGGACTTTGCGACCGGGCCAGTTGGTTGTGCTTGAATCGACGACCTACCCCGGGACGACACGCGGCGACTTCGCTCCCGCGATGATGAACGCGGCCAAGGCGGCCGGCCGGCAGGGCACCTTGGGCACCGATGTGTTCGTCGCATTCTCTCCAGAGCGGGAGGACCCGGGCCGCCGTTCTCACACGACCAAGACCATCCCCAAGCTGGTGGGCGGCCTCGACGCCGCGTCAACCACGCTCGCGGCGGAGCTGTACCGCAAGGGCGTTGAGCAGGTGATCGAGGTTTCGTCGGCTGAGGTCGCAGAGAGCGCGAAGCTGCTGGAGAATATCTTCAGGGCCGTGAACATCGCAATGGTGAACGAGTTGAAGGTCGTGTTGACCGCGATGGGGATTGATATCTGGGAGGTGATCGCCGCGGCGTCGACGAAGCCGTTCGGGTTCATGCCGTTCCACCCGGGCCCGGGATTGGGCGGGCACTGCATCCCCATCGATCCCTTCTACCTAACTTGGAAGGCGAGGGAGTATGGGCACTCGACGCGGTTTATCGAGCTGGCGGGCGAGATCAACACTGGGATGCCGCGGTACGTGGTCGAGCAGACGGCCGCGGCGCTGAATGACGCGGGCAGGCCGGTGCGAGGCTCGCGCATTCTCATCATGGGGCTGTCGTACAAGGCGGACATTGATGACCCGAGAGAATCGCCTTCCTTCGAGCTGATCCACCAGTTCCGCGAGTTGGGGGCCGTGGTGGATTACTCGGATCCTCACGTGCCCTCGACATGGCCGGGGCGGGCGCACGACCTGGCGATGCACAGTGTGGCGATGACGCCGCAGTCGGTCGCGGGGTACGACGTGGTGCTGATCGCGACGGCTCACAGGGCGTTTGACTACGGGCTGGTCGCGGAGCATGCCCGACTGGTGGTCGATACCCGTAATGCGATGCGGCCCTTCGCCGGGGATATGGGCCCGCGGCTGGTGCGTGCGTGAGAGAAGGCTAAAACGCAGGGTTCATCAGACTCACCCCTCATTCGCGTCGTTCGATCTCGCCGTTGGGCTGCCATTGGGCCGTTCCGTGTCTCAGGTCCGGCCGGCTCGCTCTCCATGCACCATCACCCGCTGTTCACACGGCAGCAACCAGGCGGGCGCATGGTGACCTCGGCGCATTGACGCCGAGGAGGACTGCGCGATGCTGAAGTGGGCCCTGGGATTCCTGGTTGTTGCGATCATCGCGGGCGTGCTGGGCTTTGCCGGCATCGCCGGCGCCGCGGCGGACATCGCGAAAGTGCTCTTCTTTGTATTCGCGGCCCTGTTCGTGCTGGGCCTGATCGCGGCCGTGGTGATCACGAAGAAGATCTTCTAAAGCGAAAAGGCCCGGCGCACGCTGTGGTGCGCCGGGCCCGTTGCAAGGGGCTGGGGAAGTGTGGGAGGACTCCAGCCCCGCAGGGGCTCGTCTCAGCAGTTGCCGCCGCCGAGGACGCGGAAGAACGCCTCGATATCGGCGTCGGTGCCGAAGTCGCCGTCCCCGTTGAAGTCGCTGCCCTGGCAGAAGCAGGTGGTGCAGCAGTTGCCACCCAGGCATGCGAAGAAGGCTTCGATGTCCTGGTCAGTGCCGAAGTCGCCATCACCGTTGAAGTCCTGACCGCCGCAGACGGTGCCGGGGCACAGGCAGGAGGAGATCAGGTCCAGGTCGGCCTGCGTGATGGTGCCGTCGCCGTTGAGGTCGCCCTTGGCCCAGCCGCCGGTTTGGCCGAGGAAGCTGGTCGCGACGTCCAGGTCGGCCTGGTTGCACTGGCCGTCCAGGTTCACGTCGGTCATGGTGGTGCCCAGGATGACCGTCACGAGTTCAACCACGTCCGCCTGATCGACGATCAGGTCGCCGGTCATGTCGGCCGAGAGGTCAAACGACACAGCCTCAGCGATCACGTTCCAGTTGGCCGCGCCGTCGAGGACGTAGGCGTTCTGCTTGAACTGGCGGTACACGTAGTCGATGTCCGAGGCGTTGACGACGGCGTTGGCGCCCACAGGGGCCCAACCACGGTTGATGCCGGCAGCGCCCGCGACGTCGCCGCGCGAATCGCCGGCCGCGTAGGGCTTGGCGGTGGCAAGGGTGGTGCCGAAGAAGTTGCCGTTGAAGGCGAGGTCGATGGAGGCGAAGCCCTCGCGACGGTCAATGTTGCCGGTCGAGGTCTTCACCGCCAGGCCGTCAGCGAAGTACCGCAGGTCCGCGGCGTTGAAGCTGCCGTTGCCGTCAAAGTCGCCCAGCACCTCGATGATGGCGTCGGTCCCGGTGGCGCCGGCAATCGCGCCGGTGCCGGTGGGAGCGGTCCAGGCCGGACCGCCGTTGCGCTGGCGCCACGCGGCGACCATATTGGAGACGTCGTTGAGGTTGCGGAGCCCATCACCATTGAAGTCACCCGCGATCAGGTTGCGGAGGGCCAGGTCACTGGCGTAGGAGACGGACGCGCCGCCCTGATTGATGTAGTTGTTGCCGCCAACCACCCCGTCGGAGTAGGTGGGGCCGGCGTTGCGGACCGGGACCTTGCCGCGGGCGGAGGCGTTCAGGGAAGCGAACAGCCCATTGGCATAAACACTGTTGGAGATGGTGTACGTCTGGAGAGAGGCGTTGAACGCGGGGTTCACGTCCATCTGGGTGGGCGTGAAGAAGTTGTGTACACGGTCCATCGCACCGGGGAGGGTGAACTGGGTCGCAGCGTACTCGCCGGGCATGCCGAAGTTCGCTGTGTCGCTGGGCACCGAGACGAAGTTCTCGATCGAGCGGGAGATGTTGTTGATGTAGGCTGCGGCGTGCGGGTTGCACATCGCGGGCGTCGCACGCCCGAGGCCGCCGTTCGCGACGCTCGCCGCGGCGGGGTCGCCCACGGACGCGAGAATGGCCGGCCCGCCGATCACCCAGCCGTTGGAATCGTTGTGGACGATGCTGCTGATGACCGGGCGGACCCAGGCGGTGCCGCCGTAAATGTCATTCTTAACGTCCGGAATCTGGAGCGCGGGGTTCGAGCCCGTGAGCCAGGAGCCCGAGCCCGAGCCCGTCACGCCGCGCTCACCGCCGGCATAACCAACGCCCAGCCGCGAGTTGCGGACCGTGAGCTCGAGGTTCCCGTTGGAGTTCTTGTTCGTCGGCTTGAACGCCGCGCCCAGGTTGTGGTCCGCCGCGACGTTCGCCAGCGGGCCGACGTTATCACCAACGCCCCAGGCCGGGTCCATGCCGATGCAGTTCATGAATGCGTTGCGCGTGCCGGAGCCCACGTCGCGGGTGATGGCGTGCAGGTTCTCGCCGTTGACCGCGCGCCCCGTGCCGAAGATGAACTGGAGCTGCGACATCGTCACCTGCGTCAGGCCCGTGCCGGCGTTCACGATGGGGGCGATCACCGCGAAGGACAGCGGCGTATCGAAGATCGTGTTCGCGTTCGCCTGCGCCGGGTTGCCGTTGAAGAGGTTCCGGTTGTTGCTCAGCGTGGGCAGGCTGCTCGAGAGCAGAGCTCCCGTCCCGTCCGTGTTCGTCGAGAAGCGCACCAGCGCGCCATAGCCAGCCTGGCCGGGCGTCGCGTTGAAGAACGGAGTACCGCCCGTCTGGACGGCCCAGGCCGTGGGCACGTCCATCGGCGCCAGGTCCACATTGAAGATTCCGCCCGAGCTGCTCGGAGCCGCCGCGTACAGCGCCAGGAAGTTGGCATCGCTCGTGTACGGAGCGCCGCCGGGGTTGCCGGCGTTGTAGGTGCCCGTGCTCGCGTTGGTCAGGATGTACTGCGCCCGGTTCGCGTACGCCGCGGCCGCGAAACCGCCAGTCACCCCGGGCGTCGCGCCGCGGATGCCGGTGGGGGGGGTGCCGGTGTGGTCGCCCGTCGCGGGGCTCCCGCACCCGTGGTTCATCAGCTCGACGAAGCCGTTGATGGAACCGGTGGAGCGGTACTGCACCACGAAGTGGTGGCTGGGCGTGAAGCTTCCGCCGCTCAGGGCCGGCGCGAGCTGATCGATGCTCACGCTGTTGAAACGGCCAGCGATACCGTCGCCATCCAAGTCCAGGTAATCGTTCGTGGACGCTGGGGCCCGCACGTAGTTCTCCAGCAGCGTCGCGCCGCTGATGTTCACCACGCGCGGCTGGGCATTGACCACCGCCGCCACCGAGAAGCACGTCCCGCACGCCGCCAAAATGCTGATTCCAAGGCTGCTCTTCATGACTCTCTCCCGAAAAATTTCGCCTGAAAGGGCGCGGACCTCCCGCGCCCAGGTCCCTTTGGACCGTGTTTGCACACGACTGACCTGGACTGATCGACTGGCTGCCCGGGCCCGCCGTGGCCCGTGGGCAGAAGGGATTCCTGCGCGGGGCGCATCCGGCGCCCGGCGGGGTCAAGGACTGAGTAACTCAGCGGACGCCGTTGCCGCCCGTGATGGAGTAGAACTTGTCGCCCCAGGACCGCTTCTCGATCGTCTTGGTGACGGTGCTCTGCTCCACGTGCCCGTCGAGGAACGCGAAGTTGGCGGTGCCGCCCTTCGCGTCCTTGCCGGGGTGGATGCGCCCGACCACGTTGAGGCCGGTGTTGGCATCATCAATCGCCCCGTCGGGCACGTCGTTCTGGAGGTAGAGGTCATCGAGGGCGGGATACTGGAACCGGTGCTGGCCACCCCCGACGGGCTCGTTGTAGACGTTGGTGCCTGAGGAGATGCCGTTGAAGGGAGTGATGGGGCGGTGGCTCTTGATCACGCCACCCACCGACAGCGTCTTCCAACCCGGCTTCTGCAGGAACTCGGTTGCGAGGATCGTGTTCGAGATGAACGTCGGGTCCGACTCGCGGACGAGCTGGCTCTTGCGGGGCGTGCCGCCCAGGTCGAACTTATTGCGGGGGAAGATCGCCGCGTTTCCCGCGTACGCGCACCGCTTCACCTGGCGGTCATCCGGGAGCGCGCCCCCCGAAGTCTGCCCCAGGTCGTTGATCTGCTCGGGCTCCCAGTCCTTGGGGTTGGCACCCGGATTGGAGGCCGGAGCGCCGCCGTTGACGGCGCTGGGGCACTTGAAGGCTTCCTCGGGAACGGAGCCATCAGAGAACAGGGCGTAAGTCCAGTGGACGTAGCCGTTCTGTGGGTTGGGGTTGCTGATGAGCTGATCCGAGACTTTCCAATCCAGGCCGCGCTCAGTCGCCGCGTACACGTACGCCGGCGGGAAGTAGCGGTTCTGGGCCGAATAGGACGTCACTCCCAGCACCACCGAGCGCACGTTCACAGCGCACTTGATGGCCCGGGCGGTCTCGCGGGACTTGCCCAGGGCGGGCAGCAGGATCCCGATGAGCAGCGCGATGACCGCGATGACCGCGAGAAGCTCGATCAGAGTAAACGCCCGCCGGTTCAACCTTCCTGTCCCTGACTTCATGATGCGCTCCCACACGCCGAGCGGACGCGAACCCCTCGCATGCAACTCGCTCGTAAGGCCGGAACATAAGTCGGAGGCATCACCGCCTGTGTTCAGGTGGCGTGCAGCGGGCGCTAAGAGTCGGGAGACCGCCACTGCGAGCGCTGCGCGGGGTGCGGCGGTTCCCGCCTTCGCGGAATCTTCAACCAATAGCCGAGGACAATCGGCTGCTTATCCACACCCAGGGGCACGCCGCCGACCGGAGTGCCGCCGACGCCCCGAGGGTGGCTACCGTTCCCTCACCCTGGCGCCCCCCGCAGAAGCGTGGCGGGCCGGCCGGGGACCC
>Ga0208492_1000206_pt1 | contig 58067 bp, 49 predicted proteins | sample Subbioar_CSW14AB_FD_184820 | JGI IMG/M metagenome (GOLD analysis project Ga0208492, IMG submission 184820) | Serpentinite rock and fluid subsurface biosphere microbial communities from McLaughlin Reserve, California, USA - CR12Mar_CSW14AB (SPAdes) | ecosystem: Environmental > Terrestrial > Deep... | reverse complement strand
GTGGGGAGGTGAGTGGAACGTCTGTTGGGTGTGGGGAGTATAGATTATCGTGGGGCGAGAATCATTCTTGTTCGACAGGCTGGATTGTCGGGTGGTCGGGACTGGTCAGTGAAAGGGTTGTGCATGGATCGCTTTGGGATCGCCGTGGCTTTGATGGTGTTCGCAGGGGGCGTGCTGCCGGGCGCGGCGAATGGGCAGGTGGTGTCGGGGGTCGTGGTGTCGCCGTCGATCGATCGGTGGGTGTACCCGTTCAACTCGTCGCCGGGGACGGAGGCGAACGCGTCGGTGTTCGCGGCGTTGCAGTCGCCGGGGTTTGATGATCGCGATTCGCAGTTCTTGCTCGCGTTTGGCACGGCGGGGATTGTGCCGACGGAGGTGGGTGAGCTGCGGTACCGGGTGCATTCGTTGCGGGTGCGGGTGGTGGTGAGCAACGACCAGCGGTTCGAGTATGACCCGACGCCGGACGCGGTGGCGTCGTCGTACGCGGTGACGGACTTGGACTATGTCGCGGACGCGGATGTGGGGAAGCCGGTCGAGCTGTTCGCGGCTGGGTTCCGCAACGGGGAGAGCGCGGCGACCTTCGGGGAGTACACGGCGTTCAGCACGACGCCGACGTTGCCGCCGCAGCAGTCGATCCGGAGCGTGTTCGCCGCGACGGTGGCGGTGGATGGGACGGCGACCGATGTGTCGAATCAGGTGAAGGAGAAGGTGGAGGCGCCGGCGCTGGCGGTGGGGCGGAATCCGGGGCTCACGCCGGGGCAGCTGGTGCCGCAGGGGACGGAGCTGTTCTTTGATGTGGATGTGTCGAGCCTGGCGACCCAGCACTACCTGTCGCGGGGGCTCAACAGCGGGGAGCTGATGCTGATGGTGACGTCGCTGCACCCGGCGAGCGGCGGGCCGGGCGGGGGCGGGGGTGTGGTGTACCCGGCGTTCTATACGAAGGAGAACGCGGTGGCGCCGGTGTTGGGGTACACGGCGTCGCTGGAGATTGTGGCCGAGGTGTACCCGTACGTGGACTTCAACCTCGATGGGGACTTTGGGACCGACCAGGACATCGAGGCGTTCTTCCGGGCGCTCGCGGGGAATGGCGGGAACTCGGACTTCAACATCGATGGGGACTACGGGACGGATCAGGACATCGAGTGCTTCTTCAGGGCGCTGGCCGGCGGAAGCTGCTGAGGGATGACGAGGTGACAGCGATGGATGCTCGTGGATTACTCGAGTCGCACGAACCCACCCCCCGGCCCCCTCCCTCTGGGAGGGGGAGTTAGAAGGCGCGGTTGACGACGGCGTCGGCCATGGTGCGGAGCATGAGCTTCGCGGGGCTGTCGGTGAGCACATTCAGGTTGGTGACGGCCTCGTGGACGAAGCGCTCGGCGGTGGTGCGCGCGTAGGTGATGGAGCCGGTACCGGCGAGGGCGGCGTAGAGCTCGGCGCCGCCGCGTGAGCCGGGCTCGCCCGCGGCCTCGAGGGCGAGGAGCGTGCGGGCGCGGGTGCGGGCGTCGGCGTGGGCGAGGTGGTGGACGAATGGCAGGGTCATCTTGCCTTTTTCGAGGTCCTTGCCGACGGACTTGCCGACGACGGCTTCCTTTCCGGTGAGGTCCAGGAGGTCATCCTGGATCTGGAAGGCGACGCCGAGTTTGCGGCCGAAGTCGGCGAGGGCGGCGCAGACGTCGTCGGGCGCGCCGGACTGGGCGGCGCCGAGTTCCGCGGCGGTGGCGATGAGTTCTGCCGTTTTGCGGGCGACGACTTCGTAGTAGGTGGGCTCGTCGAGGGAGTAGTCCTCGCGGTGGTGGAGCTGGAGGAGTTCGCCGGCGCACGTCACGACGGCGGCGCGGCCGACGGCGAGCGCGGCGCGGTTGGTGGGCAGCGTGGAACAAAGGTGGTAGGCGGAGGCGATGAGGTAGTCGCCGAGGATGACGGCGGCTTCGTTGCCGTGGAGGCGGTTGACGGTGTCGCCGCGGCGGCGGGTGTCGGCTTCGTCGAGGACGTCGTCGTGTACGAGGGTGGCCATGTGGACCATCTCGCAGACGGCGGCGATGACAAGGTGTTCGCGCGAGACGAGGGAGCCGAGGGGGGCCTGATTGACCTGCGGGTGGGCGGCGATGCCGGTGACGATCGTGAGGGTGGGGCGGAGCATCTTGCCGCGGTAGTGCTCGATGTGGCGGCAGAGCTTTGAGACGGGGGGAAGGTCGGAGCGGAGCTGACCGTCGAAGACCCGCTGCACGCCGACGAGGGCCTCCCCGATGACGTCCGCGAGCGGGGCAAGCTGGTCCGGCAGGTCGAGGATTGTCTTCACATTGCAACCGTAGCGCCCGGGGCGGGGGCTGACGGAGAGTGCGGGGGAGCGCATCCAGTCGCGTCTCTATCCCATGGCTCGATCCACTGATCAATTTTCTGCTGGGGCTACTGCTCGGGTCACCGCTCGGGCCACTGCTCAGGCCCCCACTGCTGCCGCTAGACTTTCGACTATGGGTCGAAGCGCACTATTGCTGGTCAATCCACTGAAGCCCGCGGCGGCGACGGCCGCGGCGGAGGTGCGCGGGCTTATTGAGAAGCACGGTCGGCTGATCGCGGAGCTGCCGGCGGACAACACGCCGCTTCCGGCGGTGGCGAAGGACGCGGAGCTGATCGTGGTGTTCGGCGGGGATGGCACGCTGCTGTCCCAGGCGCGGCGGGCGGCGCTGCCGGGCACGGCGATGCTGGGCGTCAACATGGGGCGGCTGGGGTTCCTGGCGGAGTTCGACATGCCGGCGCTGCGCGAGCAGGCGGCGAGCATCTTCGGGACCGGCGAACTCGTGATTCAGGAATTCGGGCTGATCCGGGTGCAGATCTTCGGGCCCAAGGGCGATAAGCCGCGGTTTGAGGAGATGGCACTGAACGAGGCGGTGCTGACGGCGGGGCCGCCTTACCGGATGATCACGCTTGCGTTCAGCATCGATGGGCACAATGGGCCGACGATCAGCGGTGACGGGGTGATCATCTCGTCGCCGCTGGGATCAACCGCGTACAACCTTTCGGCGGGCGGGCCCATCCTGTCGCCGTTCGTCGATGGGTTTGCGATCACGCCGATCGCGGCGCACTCGCTGTCGGTGCGGCCGGTGGTGGTGCCGGGGAACAGCCGGATCGAGATCAAGGCGTTGAAGGCCAACCGCGATTCGGGTGACCCGACGGTGGGGACGACGCTGGTGTTGGATGGGCAGGTGCAGACGCCGGTCGCGATTGGTGACCGGATCCTGATCACGCGGCATGAGCGGCGCATCCGGTTTGTGCAGAACCCCAAGTCGGACTACTGGTCCCGGCTGATCGGGAAGATGAACTGGGCGACGGGTCCGAAGTTCTCGTGAGGCGTGACGTACACTGGGGCGTGCGGCGTGCGTTCACATTGATCGAGTTGCTGGTGGTCATCGCGATTATCGCGGTGCTGATCGGCATTCTGCTGCCGGCGCTGAGCAAGGCGCGCGAGGCGGGGCGGTCGGTGGTGTGCCTGTCGAACCTGCGGCAGGACTTCATGGCGTGCCGTGCGTACGCGGATGACAACAAGGGGGTCGGGCCGGCGCTGGGTGATCCGTACACGGCGCTGCCGAACTGGGCGTTTGTAGTGCAGCAGAGTCTGGGGCTCACGGGCACGACGTCGGCGGAGATCTACATCGAACGATCGGCGCTGGTGTGCCCGACGGTGCGGCAGTTTTATGGGCAGCCGATGACGCGGACGTACGCGATGAACGGCACGGGACACTCGGGGCAGCCGGGGGATCCTGACAACTTCGACAATGCGGGGTGGATGGGGTCCTTGGGGTATGCGCGGCGGGCGCACGTGGCGTTCGACAAGATCGGGATGCCGTCGCGGACGAATGTCTTCGTGGATTCGGCCGCGGGGGCGGTGGCGACGGGCGCTCCGCCGCCGACGCGGACGGCGAGCATCTTGGATTACCGGCTGCCGGACCATGTGTTGGGGCGGGTGGGGTACTTCCATTCGCGGAAGTTCAACGGGGCGATGTTTGATGGGTCTGCGCAGGTGTTCGCGGAGGTTCCGGCGGGCTGGGACATGCCGCTGCCGTGAGGTGATGTGATGTGATCACTCGGCGAGCGGGAGGCGGAGGCGGAACTCTGCATTGGGGCCGGTGCTGGTGAGTTTGAGGTCGCCGCGACATTCTTTGGCGAGGCCGTGGGCGAGGGCGAGGCCCAGGCCCAGGCCGGGGGTTGAGCCGTCGGCCTGGCGCTGGCCGCGGAAAAAGGGGCGGAAGATGCGGCGGTACTCGGCGGGGTCGATGCCGGGGCCGTGGTCGCGGACGGTGAAGACGAGGTCGGCGCGGGACTCGGTGATGGAGAGGTGGATGCGTTTGTCGTCGGCGGTGGCGGCGTACTTGCAGGCGTTGTCGACGAGGTTGTAGAGGACGCGTTCGACCTGGGCGGGGTCGCAGGCGACCTTGCCGGAGAGGTTGGCGGGGCGTTCGATCTCGAGCTGCATTCCGGCCTGCTCGGCGCGGGTGGCCAGGGGCGGGATGAGTCTTTCGACGAGGTCGGTCGCTGCGATCGACTCGCGCGGGGCCTTCGGCTTGCTGCGTCCCAGGCGGGCGTAGTCGAGGACACTCTCGACGATGCGTGCGAGTCGCTGGGACTCAGAGTTGAGCGTCTTGACGTACGAACGGCGGGCCTCCTCGGTGGGGACCATGCCGTCGGCGAGCATCTGCGAGTACAGGCAGAAGGTGGTGAGGGGCGTGCGGAGTTCGTGGGTGACGGCGGAGACGAAGCGGCCGCGGCGTTCGGCGAGCTCGAGGGAGGCACGGAGGACGAGGGCGATGGCGATGACGGCGCCGAGCGCGGCGATCCATGTGACAAGCAGTGTGCTGCGAACGGTGGACACGCCTGCGGTTGAGGCGAGCGTCGGCGCGGGGGCGACGAGCTCGGCGGGGAGTGAGGCGAGTGAGCGGCCGAGGGTCGCGATGTCATCGGGGCTGGGCACGGCGTTGAGGGGGGAGAGGGTCGCGCCTGGGAGGAGGTCCTGCACGCTTGCGACGAGGGCCGTGTTGAGGGCGGGCCAGTCGACCCAGAAGCCTTGGGTGAAATTGGAGTGCGGGGCTTCGACGTTGCGGGTGTAGATCAGCTCGCGGCGATTGTCGGGGCCGATCCATGAGGGGGCGAACTCGCGCTGGATGACACCGGCGTCGCGGGCACCGACGAGGACGGGCTCTGGCGAGGATTCGCTCTTCTTGCTGGAGTCGAGGTTGAACGGGAACTCTGCACCGGCAGTCGCGTCCGGCGTCGCCTTGCCTCGTTGCGGCGCGGGCGCTCCGGCGAGAGGATTCGCATCGTTCTCGGCAACCCGCTTGTCCTTCGATTCGGCCCGGTCGGCTTCGCGGGCGAAGTCTGCATCGGCGGTGGTGATGGGCGGCGCAGCAGGGGTGGGCGCGCTGGGCGGCGGGGTCGCGGCGGGAGGGACCTGCGCCTGCTGGCGGGTGGCCTGGGTGAGGTTGCGGGCGCGGGTCTGGTATTCCTGAAGGTTTTGCGAGTCGGCGTAGTCGTACCTGTTGGTCGTCTGCTGGGCGAGGGCGGCGGACTGATCGTCGGCAATGCCGGGCGCGGGCGTGGCGGCCGCGGCCAGTTCTGGCTTTGGTGCGCTCGAGGTGAGCAGCACTCGAAGCTGATCCAGAGACTGCTCGGCGGTTGCGAGGGAGTAGCCACTCACGTAGACCGAGTCGGCGAGTTCCTTGTATCGGCCGCTGGGCACCTCGGGTGAGGTCGTCTCGCCGGAGGGCAGGCGCTCGAAGTGGAGCTTGACGAAGGGGTCGGAGGGTTGGAGCAGCGGTGAAGGGACGAGCACCTCGCCGGGGGCAACCTTGCTGAGGAGACGCGTGTAAGCGGTGTCGGCGGGGTAGAAGGAGCGGTACTCGAAGTATGGCCGCGCGGCCTCGCGGGCGAGGATGGGCGCGACCATCGCGTCCATGCGCCACAGCGCGAGCCGCACTTTTTCCTGGTGCTTGGCATCGGCGCGTGCGACCTGTTCGGCCTTCTCCAGGCGGAGGGCGTGGAAGGTGACCCACCCGAGCGCGCCGAACACAGCGAGCACGCCCGCGAGGAACACCAGGCTGGACCAGCCGGGGGAACGCACGCTACTTCGCCCCCCCACTGCTTGCTTCGTCGGGGGAAGTGCCGTCGGCTGCGAGCATGTAGCCCTTGGCGCGCACCGTCACGATAACCGCGGGGTTGGCGGGGTCGTCCTGGAGGATCTCGCGGAGTCGGGCGATGGTCATGTCGACGGTGCGGGTGTGCATGCCGCGGGGGTCCAGGCCCCAGACGCGCTGGAGGAGCTCGTCGCGGGCGATGGCGCGGCCGCGGTTGGCGACGAGGTAGCCCACGACCTCGGCTTCCTTCTGCGAGAGCTGGGCACGCTCGCCGTTGGGGAGCACGATCTCGCGGCGTTCGAGGTCGATGGTGCGTCCAGCGACGCAGACCTTCATGACGCCGCTGGGGCGTGCGGGCGAGCGGCGGAGCACTGCTTCGACGCGCGCGAGGAGCTCGGTCGCGCTGAAGGGCTTGACGACGTAATCGTCGGCGCCTTCGCGGAGGCCTTTGACGCGGTCCTGCTCTTCGCCTTTGGCGGTGAGGACGATGACGGGGAGTGAGGGCTTGGACTTGCGGATTTCGCGGAGCACGGAGATCCCGTCCATCTTGGGCATGAGGACATCGAGGAGGACGAGGTCGATGTCGGTGGTGAGGGCGGCGTTGAGGCCGGCCTGGCCGTCGGGGGCTTCGGTCGGGGCGTAGCCGGAGAATGTCAACGCATCGACGAGGCCGCGCCGGATGGCGCTGTCGTCCTCTACGACCAGGATGCGGGCGAGTGGCATTCCGTTCCTCCTAAAGCGGAACGGCCCGTTTCGGGGCCGTGCCGCGAGTGTGAAGAGCTTATCGACCGTTGTCGCGCGGGCCGCGACAGGAATCGGGGTTCATGGGGCCGCGGGGCCCTTGACCAGCACCCGCTCGGGGCCGACCTGGATCAGGACGTCGCTGCCCAAGGCGAGCGCGGCCTGGCGGCTGTCCTTGGCAAGATCGTTCACGAGCGTGAGGTAGTCGTCGGTGCCGAACTCGACGACGCGGTCGGGCTTCTCGGTTTCACGGGTGAGAACCTGGGAGTCCACCCAGCGGCCGTTGCGCTGGAAGAATGTGCGGTCGGCGACGTTCTGCATGGTCTGGACCTGGCGCTCCTCGACCTTGCCCTGGGCGTCCGCTGCGTAGTAGGTGTAGCGGCCCTGGGGGGCGGGAGCCGCGGCCTGCTTCGCTGCATTGAGCTCCTGAGAAACGGACGCGGCGCCGCTGCGGTCGTCCATTCGTTCGTCGAAGTCAGCCAACACTCTGCCCTTGATCGCATCGCGAGCCGGAGCGTCCCCCATCGCCAGGTTTGGCTCGGTCGCGAGGAACGACGTGTACTCAGTCAGGATGCCGTACTTGGTGGAGAGCGCGATGATCTCGTCAACTATTTCCTTCTGGGCCGCGGAGTTGGTGCCGCCGGCGCTCCCGAGACGCGCAGCCTCGATCAACGCGCCCACCTTGCGGTTGGCCCAGATGCGGGGGACGAAGGAGTTCCGGGTGGAGGCTTTGCTGACGTCGAGCTCGAAGTCGAAGTGTGCGGGCTTGCCGAGGTAGTCGCCTTCGAGGCGAAGGGTGACGGGCTTGGCGGAAAGGTACTGACCCGCGAGGACGATCTGGTCGCCGGCGAAGAGGTCGGGGATTTCGGCGGGGAACATCTCGCGGATTGCGGGGGCGTCGGGTTCACCGTCGCCGGAGCGAACGCTCAGCTTGGGCGAGGCGAGCACGGGGCCGGCGAGGCGGCGGAAGACCTGCGAAACCTTGACCTCGACGTCCTCATCGGGCAGGACGTAGGTCGGGGCGCCGCGGGACGCCTTGGAGACGGCCGCGAGGAGCGGCGTGTTGACGTCGTAGCCCACGCCGAAGCTGAAGATGCGGCGTCCCGCCTTGTTCGCTTCGCTCACGGCGTCGCGGATCTTGACCTCGCTGCGTTCACCGACCGTGGGTAGGCCGTCGGTGAGGAAAATCACCATCGGGAGCGAGCCCGCCATCGGGGTCGGGCGGAGGGCTTCGAGGAGCGCGTCGTGGATGTTGGTGCCGCCGTTGGCCTGGAGGCCGGCGAGATAGGCCTTCGCGGCGGCGGTGTTCTTACTGTCCTTGGCGACAGGCTTATCGGAGAAGCTGGCGACGCTATCGCTGTAGTCGATGATGTTGAAGGACTCGCCGTCCTCGAGACCGTCCACGATCTGGTTGGCCGCGGCGATCGCCTGCTTGAACTTGTCACCCTTCATGGAGCCGGAGCGGTCGAGGACCAGCACGATCTCACGCTTCACGCGCTCGGCGTTGAGCGTCGCGTTCTGTGGCAGGCCTCCCAGGAGCATGAAGAACCCGCCCTGGCCGTTGCCGATGGTGGCGTCCGGGTACGCCAGCGTGGAGACCGCGAGGCCGTCGCCCTTCTTGAGGAGGTACGAGAGCCGCACCGCGCCGGCCTGCTCCGCGGACTTCTGTGTGATGGTGACCTGTGCGTGGTTCTCGCTGAGACGCTTGATGGTGGTCTCGTGGCTGGGGGAATAGATGGCGTTGATCGGGCGTTTGCTCTTGATGTCAGCGGTGATGGTCCAGATGCCGCCGCCCGCGAGGGCCTCGCTCCGGGGCAGGGCGTAGTCCACGCGGTCGCCATCCATGGGCAGCACCTGCTCGTAGGTGAGGCTCAGCTTCTGGCTCTTGCCGGCGGGGATCGGGAACGCGGAGGTGCGGATCAGGTTGTACCCCGCGAACTCGACGAGGGCGGGGTCGCGCATCGAGCGGACGATGGAGTCGTAGATCGCGCGGGCCTCGTCCTTGGGGAGGACCTTGGCGGTGGGCTCGGGGCCGACGCCGTCGTAGGTCAAGGAACGTACGGCGACGCCCGGGGGCACGGGCAGCAGGATCACGGCCTCCTGCTGGGTTCCCGCGGCGTTGGTAAGGGTGAGTTCAAGCGTGGTGGCGCTGACCTGCTCGTCGATGGAGATCGCCGCGTTCACGGCGGTGATTTCAACGGGCTGGGGTGCGACGTGCGGTGGGCGGCGGCGGTGGGCGAAGTTCACCTGCGGGACGATCACCACCGGATTGTTCGTGACAGTGGTGGTGGTTCGGGTCGTGGTGCGGCTTGAAACCTGGGCCGGCACGACGGACGAAAGCCCAAGGGCACCCAGCAGCAATGCGGCGATAGAGGCTCTAACCGGCTTCATGGTTCAGCTCCTGCCCGGGCACGCCGCGTGAGTGGTTCGGGGCGGGCGCGACCTGGGACACTCTCTTGTACGCGCGAGACGGGTATTCGTGCGTAACGCGTGTGTAACCGGGTGGCAGACGCGGCGAGGTACACTCCTGCCCGATGCAGTTTGTGCTCGTTCCAGCCGTGGCATTTGTGGCGTCGCTTTTGACGCTGTTCTCGGGCTTCGGCCTGGGCACGCTGCTGCTGCCGGCGTTTGCACTGTTTTTCTCGACGCCGCTGGCGGTCGCCATGACGGCGGTGGTTCACCTGCTCAATAACCTGTTCAAGCTGGGGCTGATGGCGCGGGATGCGGACCGGGGGATGGTGATCCGATTTGGCGTGCCGTCAATCGCGGGGGCACTGATTGGGGCGGTGCTGCTTGGCTTCATCGGGGACATCGCACCGGTCGCCACCTATGCGACATTCGGCAATCACATGGCGACCGTCACTTGGACGGGCTTGGTGATCGGGGTGCTGATCGCCGCGTTCGGCGTGTTGGAACTGTTGCCGCTGGGGACCAAGCTCGCGTTGCCGGCGCGGTGGCTTCCTGTTGGGGGGCTGCTCAGCGGGTTCTTTGGCGGACTTTCGGGGCATCAGGGGGCGCTGCGGTCGGCAGCGGCCTGAGCGCCAAGGCCCTGGTCGCGACGCGCGCGGTGATCGCGGTCATGGTCGATGTGACGCGGCTGGCGGTGTACGGCGTTGCGATCTCCGGCGCGGAGCGCGGGGCGATGGTGAGCAACTGGAAGCTCATTGCCCTTGCGACGGGCGCGGCGTTCCTCGGTGCGTACTGCGGTTCGCTCATGCTGCCGAAGATCACGCTCCGGACGTTGCAGGTCGTGGTCGGGGTCGCATTGACGATCTTCGGGGCTGCAATGGCCGCGGGTCTAGTTTGATCCCGCAAGGAGCGGGGCCCAAGCCGGCTGAATCGCTTTCATCTGGCACTCATTCATCCCGCACCACCCGGGTGCATTCATCATGAGACCGGCTCGAACCCACTGGCGTCCAGTGATGGAGCCCAATAGGAGACCCCTCATGAAGACTGCCCTTGTGATCCTGGCCGCGACCTCGTGCTTGTTCCTCGGTGCCTGCCACAACGACCACTACGACCACGACGAGGTGGGACGGACCAAGACCACCACGAAGTCGACGATTGACACCCCCGACGGCAAGAAGACGGTGACCGAGACCCGCGAAAAGGCCACTGTCGTCAACCCCAAGTAAACATCGCCGCGTGACGCGGCCACAACGAAAGGACTGTTCCATGAAAACTCTTCTGACTGTGACCCTGCTCGCGTTGATCGCGACCCCCGCCGTGCTTGTCGGCTGCGATCGCACCGAGAGCAAGAGCACCACGACCAAGACCCGCACGACCGACACGCCCGCGGGCACCAAGACCACCACCGAGAAGGTGGAGCGCAAGGTCGAGACTGCTCCGAACTGAGATCGTTCCTTTGAACCTCACCGTACCGCGCGGTTGATCGCGGCCTTCGCGGACTGGGCGACAACGGGGTGCACCTCCCGTTCAACCCAGTCCGCGATCCATTTTTGCTTTTGGGTGAGCAGGTAGAAGAGGATGTCGTGGTCGCCCCTCAGGGTGAGCCGCTCTGGGTAGTTGAGCCGCTGGTGCAGCAGCTCGCCTGTGGGCGCGGGCACCCAGGTGTCCTTGGTTGCATGGACCTGGAGCACGGGGAGGTGCGCGATGAGCGGCGCGGTGTGGTACGGATCGAGCTTTGACGCGCTCAGGTAAAGATCGAAGAGCTGGGACTCGACTTCCTTCTTGACGGGCTCTTCGCCGCACAGGATCTTCAGTCCGCCGTCGGAGAACGAGCTCTCTCGCGCGATTCGCAGCAGGTTGCAACCGCCCGCGATCACGACGACGCCGCTGAGCCTTCCGGGCTTCACACTCTCCATCCACGCGGCGGCCGTGGGGGTTGCGAGAGCGCCCGCGCTGAAACCCATGAGAACCGTGGGCATGCCTTGGAGGTCGCGCCGCTGCGTGTCCACATAGTCGAGGATGGACTCGACCGCGTACGCGGCGCCGGCCATGCCCTGGTCGATCTGGGCAGCGATTTCGGCGGCGACGCGGGAGCGGTCTTCGTCGCTGCACGCCTGGAAGCCGCCGCGGCGGAGCTTGCCGAGTCGCGTCTCAACCTCCATGTACCGAGACCAATTGGGGTGGGACCTCGCCAGCCTGCTCACTTCCCGTGGCTTCAGGCGATCGGACTGGGCGACCGCCTCGGCGAACACCCCCTTCATCAGATCGCGGTATTCAGTCTCGAGGCTCTTGATTTCGTCGTACCACTCCTCCGGCACGGGGCTGGTGATGAACGACTGAGGCTTGAGGTCCACCACCGCCCAGCCGCGCTTGCGGAACTCGTCGAGGACTTGGGGTTCGTAGTCGTTGGCACCCAGTGATTGCAGGTGGATCAGAAGCCCCTTGACGCCCTCACGGGGCTCGGGGATGTGAACCGGGAGCCCGCTCTCAAGGTGCAGCGCTGAGTTGTCGACCATCTCGAACTTCACTTTGGCGAGGACCTCTGGGCTGCTCGGCTTGGTGGGCGGCGCATCGGGCCGCAGCCTTGCCTCGACGGCCTTGCGCTTCTCGAGCGCTTCCAGCGTGCGCGAGGAGATCAGATAGCCGTTGGGCTTGAAGCCCATGAACATGAACTCCATCCGCTGGATGAAGCCGTTGGGGTCCTTCTCGGGCTGCTTGACCAGTCGCAGGAGGTTGCGGGCGTGGATCGCTTTGTACACGACCTCGGCCGTGGGTTTCACGGCCTCACGGTCACTGTCGGAGATCGATGCGGGGTCAACTCCCTCGCGCAGCCGCAGTGTGAAGATTTCCCGCGGGGTTCGTTCCATCAGTTCCCGCACGCGCTCGGTGTCGCGCGCGGGCCAGGCGACTTCGGACAGGGAGCCTCGCTCGGTCACAAGCCCGGACTGGGGGCGGGCGGCCTCATGGGACCAGCAGCCGGACAACAGGGCGAGCAACACAACGAACAAGATCACACGCATGACGGCGATGATACATGATCCGCAGGCGATCGAAAACACGGCGCCGGAGGATCCGGTGCCTCACGTGTCTCGCTTCATCTTGACCAGCAGCACGAAGACCGCGATCAGCACGGCGATACCGCCGATGACCAGCAGCGGGTACCACCCGCCAGCCTTCGCGCGCTCGATGAGGGTCGTGCCCTGAGCCGCGCCGCTGGCGCCTACCTGTGCGAGCAACGGCCACATCAGTGCCCGCTCCCGCTTCCGGAAAGGGCCTTCACGATCTCGCCGACGAAGCCCTTCGCATCCCCGAACAGCATCAGCGTCTTGTCGAGGTAGTACAGCTCGTTGTCGATGCCCGCGAAGCCGGGGTTCATGCTCCGCTTGATGACCATTACGCTGTGGGCTTTGTCGGTGTCGATGATGGGCATGCCGTAGATCGGGCTGTTCGTGTCGTGGCGGGCCGCGGGGTTGGTGACGTCGTTGGCGCCGATCACCAGGGCCACATCCACCTGCGGCATCTCCGGGTTGATGTCGTCCATCTCGACGAGCCTGTCGTAGGGGATGTCCGCTTCCGCCAGGAGCACGTTCATGTGCCCCGGCATTCGCCCCGCGACGGGGTGGATCGCGAACCGAACATCGATGCCGCGTCTTGTGAGTGCGTCGTAGAGTTCCCGCACCTTGTGCTGCGCCTGGCTCACAGCGAGGCCGTATCCGGGCACGATCACCACCCGCTGAGCTGCCTCCAGGATCCCCGCGGCCTCCTCCGCCCCCGCCGAGCGGTGCGTCTTCTCCTGGCCATCCCCCGCCGCCTTGGCCGCGACCTGCCCGAACGCGCCGAACAGGACGTTCGTGAACGAGCGGTTCATCGCTTTGCACATGATGATCGAGAGAATGAGGCCCGAGGCCCCGTCCAGCGCGCCCGCAACGATCAGCAGCGGGTTATCGAGCACGAAGCCCATCGCGACCGCCGCGAGCCCCGCGTAGCTGTTGAGGATCGCGATCACCGTCGGCATGTCCGCCCCCCCAATGGGCATCACCAGCATCCAGCCGAAGTTGAGACTGAGGAGGATGATTCCGCCGAAGACCCACGGCGCGTAATCGGCGTGCGGGTTCATTGCGAGCACGCTCGCCAGCACCAGGCACCCGCAGAACGCGAGGGCGTTGACGAGGTTCTGGCCCTTGTAGACCCAGGGGCGCTGAGGGATCCACTTGAGCTCCTGGAGTTTGGCGGCCGCGATGATGGAGCCCGTGAACGTCAGGAACCCGAGCACGACCTCGAACACGATGGCGATCGTACGGAAGTGCGTCAGCTCGTTGGAAGCCACATCCACCAGCGGATCGCCGCTGAGCGCCAACGCCGCCCGCGATGTCGCGTCCACGTCATACCAGTAGAAGAACTTGGCCGCGCCCACCAGGCCTGCCGCGAGCCCGCCGAAGGCGTGCGAAAGAGCCGTCCGCTGCGGCACGGCCGTGAGCGGCACGTTCGCCAGCCACACGCCCGGCCCGATGGCGAGCAGGATGGGCACGAGGATGTACAGGTTGCTCTCGAGGCTCGTGCCGATGCCGGGAGACATCCATGTCGCGATCACCGCGATCGCCATCGCGACCGACCCGGCCAGGACGGACTTTTTCGCGGTCTTGGGCGTGTTCATCCAGTGCAAGCTGAACACGAACAGCCCCGCGGCCAGCAGATACGCGATGTGGGTCCAGTAGAGGTTCATGTGCTGAGGCGCCTCCCTGCGGGAGGGGTTGCGGTGGGTTGGTTCCGTGAAGCGGCGCCGCTCATCGCCCTTTCTCCTTGAACATCTTCAGCATGCGGTTGGTGATCAGGAAGCCGCTGATGATGTTGGTCATCGACGCGAAGAGGGCCACCGAGCCCATTACCCGGGCCCACGTCGGGTACCCCTCGCCGCCCGCGACGATGATCGCGCCCACCACCGCGATCGCAGAGATCGCGTTCGTCAGGCTCATCAGCGGGGTGTGCAGCAGCGGCGAGACCCGCCGCACAATCCCCAGCCCGACAAAGGACGCGAGCATCAGGACCATGAGGAACAGCACCGGGATCGGGACCGCCGCGTGCGGGGCCGTTTCTGCTGCGAGTTGGAGCGTCATCCCGAAGCCTCCTACGACTGCACCTTCGCCACTCGCTCGTTCACGATCCGACCCGCCTGCGTCACCAGCGTGTCGCGGACGACCTCATCGGTGGTGTCGATCGCGAGCGCCCCCTTCTTCACGATCGCCCCCAGGAACGCGCTGACGTTCTTGCTGTACATCTGGCTCGCGTGGTTGGGCACCTCGCTCGCGAGGTTGAGCGGGCCCATGACCCGCACGCCCCCAACGTCCACCGTCTCGCCCGCGCGGGTCAGCTCGCAGTTGCCGCCGCGCTCGGCCGCGAGGTCCACAATGACCGACCCCGTCGCCATCCCGCGCACTGCGTCCGCCGTGATGAGGATCGGCGACCGGGCCCCGGGCACCGCGGCCGTGGTGATCACGATGTCCTGCTCCCGGATCACCGCCGCGAGCTGGTTCCGCTGCTCCGCGTAGTACGCCTCGTCCATCTGCTTCGCGTACCCGCCCTGCCCTTCGGCGTTCTCGAGCGCCAGCACGACCGGCTTCGCGCCCAGCGACGAAATCTGCTCGCGGGCCGCGGGGCGGACGTCGTAGCCACTCACGACCGCCCCCAGCCGGCGTGCCGTCGCGATCGCCTGCAACCCGGCCACCCCCGCACCGAGCACTAGCACCTTCGCCGGCGCCAGCGTCCCCGCGGCCGTGGTCATCATCGGCATCATCTTGCCCAGCGCCCCCGCCGCGAGCAGCACGGCCTTGTACCCCGCGACCGTCGCCTGCGAGGACAGCACATCCATCGACTGAGCCCGCGTGATCCGCGGCAACAGCTCCAGTGCAAACAGCAAGGCCTGCCGCTCCGCCATCAGGGGGATGGTCCCGCCCTTCGTCAGCGGATCCGCGAGCCCGACGATCACCTTTCCCGTACACGGCGCGATCCCCGAGCCGTCCGCCCCTGCAATCACCCGCACCGCCGCGATGATCTCAGCCCGCGTGAACACGTCCGCGCGAGCCACCATCTCCGCCCCCGCCGCTTGATACTCGCTGTCTGAAAAGCCCGCGAGAGCCCCAGCCCCGGGCTCGATCACGACATCCATCCCGGCCTTCTTCAGCAGCGGCACCGTCTTGGGCACCACCGCCACACGCCTCTCTCCAGGAACGGCCTCTTTGACCACACCCACGATCATGCCGCGAGCGTATCACAGGATGGGTGGCCCGTCTTTCCGCGGCGGGAGTGCGCTCTCCGCTTGTGGAAAGTCGCTGCGATTCCGGATTCCGCCCGTCTCGGAGAGACGGGGTACCCGAGCTTCACGCCTCCGAGAAGTCGTACCCCGCCATGTACTTCCCGCCCTTGAGCCACGCGATCTGACGCAGGATGTCATTGCAGAGCGTGCTCGCCCCGAAGCGGAAGTAGTCGTGCGTCAGCCACGCGTCCCCGTCCGGCAGTTGCCCAAGCGTCTCTTTGACCATCACGAGGTAGTGCAGCGCCTGCTTCGCGGTGCGGATGCCGCCGGCGGGCTTCATCCCGATGATCTGGCCCGTCTCCTGGTACCAGTCGCGGATTGCTTCAAGCATCACCAGCGTCACCGGCATCGTGGCCGCGGGCACCACCTTGCCCGTCGAGGTCTTGATGAAGTCCCCGCCGTACTCGTGCGGCGGCATGCCCGCTTCCGCCATCGCCCGCATCGAGAGGTCGCTTGCGCGTCGCACGTTGTCCAGCGTCTCGAGCTCGCCCGTCTCCAGGATCACTTTGAGGTGCGCACTCGTCCCATCCCCCCGCGCACACGCCTTCTTTGTCGCCGTGATTTCGCCCGCGACCTCTTCGTAGCGTCCCGCGAGGAACGCCCCGCGGTTGATCACCATGTCGATCTCATCCGCCCCCGCGGCGACGGCCCGCCGCACATCCTCCAGCCGCACATCCAGCGGGTACTGCCCGCTCGGGAACCCCGTCGCGACCGACGCGACCTTCACACCGCAGTCGCCCAGATTTTGCTTGCACACCGACACCAGCGACGGGTACACGCACACCGCCGCGACGCTCGGCAGCCGCTCGTCAAGGATTTCCTCGTCACGCTCCCAGGGCCGCACCGCCTTGCGGCACAGCCCCCGCGCCTTCTCGGGCGAGTCCTTTCCCTCCAGGGTCGTCAGGTCCAGCATCGACAGCGCGAGCTTCAGCCCCGACAGCTTCGACGCGCTCTTGATCGATCGCTTCGTAAAGCTCGCGGCCCTTTCGGCCACCATGACTGCATCAACTGTGGGACTGCTGTGCATGCCCGGAGTTTAGGGCCTCAACGGTCTTGAGCTTCCCCACGAACTCCGCGACCGCACCGCGGCACCGCTCCGCATATTCCGGCGTTGTCCACAGCCCATGATGGCCCGCCTCGGGGATCACGACCAGCGTTCCATCCCGGGCCGCGCCAGCGATTGCCTCGCCATCTGCAACGGGGCACACCTCATCCTGTTCGCCATGAATCACGAGCAGTGGGCAACTCAGCTGCCGCGCCTGGGCGGCCCGATCAAACTTCGCCCCGATCAGCTTCAGCGCCAGCGGCAGCACACCCCGCCAGGGGAGCCCCCAGCTGCTGATCACGTTCCGCGCCGGCATCAATGGCACGCAGTACGGGGCTTCTGCGACAACCGCAACTGGGTGGCCCGCCGGGTACCCCGCCGCTCCGCGGCGGCTCTCCTGTTCCACCGCGGCCGCGATCGACACTCCCGCCCCCAGCGACCATCCATACAGCACCACCGGCGCGCCAACCTGCTCGATCAACGCCCGCAGCGCCCCCACTTCCCGCATGCCCAGTGAGCACCGCCCCGGCGCCTCCCCGTGCCCCGGCATGTCCCACAACACCAGCCGCGAGACGACTGGCGCCAGGTGCTCGATTCGCGAAAGCCCACCGATGCGCGAATCACCCCAGCCATGGCTCAACACGAACACCGGCCCGGAGGGATCGTCCCCCACGACGTCCCACACGGGGAGCTTCAACCCACCCCAGGTGAGGTCCCACGACGTAAACGCACGCGGCTGCCCATCCGCGCGTCGCAGTTCCCCCGGCTCCCCCGCCCGCCCCTTCGACACCGCGCTCGCGTACGTCCTGCGGTATGGGTGCGTCAGCATCCAGGCCGTGTAGGCCGTAACCGCGAGAAACGCGAGCACCAGCCCCATCGCCAGCAGCAAGCCAAGCAGCACGACATCCTGCGCGCCGAAGTGCATCAATCCCCCACTCCCACTTCCGCGGCGCACCTACGGACCACTCAGAATCCCAGCAGGTTCGAGATGTCGTTGAACGTCACGATCAGGAACATCCCGGCAATCAGCACCAGCCCTGCCATGGTCACCACGTTCTGGAACCCGATCGGCACGGGCTTGCCGCGGACCTGCTCGTAGATCAGGAACAGGAACTGCCCGCCGTCCACAATCGGCAGCGGCAGGAAGTTGATCACCGCGAGGTTGATCGAGATCAGGGCCATGAAGAACAGCAGGGTGATCATGCCCTTGCTGGCCACCAGCGTGCCCAGGTGTGCGATGCCCACCGGCCCCTTGAGGTGCTCCACCTTGACGGTGCCCTGCGCGAGGCGCGCGAACGTGACGTAGGTCGTCAGCATCACACGGCGGGTCTCCGCCAATCCCATCTGGATCGCCTCGCCCGGCGTCGCGGCCTTCCGCTTCGCCTGCTCCGGTTCGAACGGCAGCAGGTACGGGCTTTCCCACCCCAGCGCCCGCAGCCGCCCGATGTCCGCCTGCTTGAGCGTCCACTGGAAGGTCTCGACCGGGGCATCGGCCGCGGGCGGCTGGCCGTTGGACGGCCGCTGCACGCGGAGATTCACCGTCGCCCCATCCGTCGCGTTCTTGGTCACGTCCAGCAGTGCCAACCGCAGCGTGGCGAAGTCCTTCACGCCCAGGTCATTCATACCGACGATCCGCGTGCCCGGAGACACGATCACGCCCGCCGCGGCGGGCTCATACGCCTTGTCTTCACGCGGCCGGCGCAGTTCCCCAAACGGCAGCGCCACCAGCGCCTCATCTCCGCCCACGTCTCCAGCGAGGAACCCGATCTGCCCCTTGCGGTTCACCTTGACATCGAGCGAAACGACCTTTCGCCCCTCCTCGGTCTGGCGCAGCAGCACGACCGGGATCGTCTTCCCCTTGTTGGCGTTGATTGTCCGGATCCCCTGCGACGGGCTCGGGAACTCCACATCACCCACCCGCGCGAACACGTCCCCACTCCGCAGCCCCTGCTTCTCCGCATCGGGGCTTGCCTGATCCACCTTCAGCACCGGCATCAGTCCCAGCAGGTGCTCCACCACAGTCAGCGTGTTCCCCTTCCGCGGCAGCACGTCAACCTCAAACTCGGGCACCGGGTTGAGCGCCAGCACCACCGTCGAGCCGTCAGGGTTGCGGAACTCGGCCTCCACCGGCTTCCCGCCCGACCGCCGCACGGCCTCCCCGATCTCGTTCCCGTCCCGCGCCTTCCGCTCCCCCACCCGCACCAGCGTCGCGCCCGGCGAGAGCCCCTCGATGCCGAGCGACTTGTTCCGCTTGTTCCACCCCTCGAGCTCCGACTCCTTGGCCTCCATCAGCCGCGTGGAGAACGACGGCCCGATCCCGATCTCCAGCAGCCCCGTCAGCTTGCCGGCCTCGGGCTTGAGGGCGAACGTCAGCGGCCGTGAAACCCCCGGGCGCCGCACAGTGACGCGGAGCTCCTCGTTGGGCCGGCTCATGGCCGTCTCGAGCGTGAGGTCGCTGAAGGAGTTGGGCACCCGCCCGTTGATGCTGACGACCTCATCGCCGGGCCGCAGCCCCGCCTCGGAGACCCCCGCCTCCGCCGCGTTCAGGGCCACCGTGGTCGCCGCGGGCGAACCCGGCACGGCGTACCCCACCTTCGCGGGCTCCACGGGCAGCCCCACCATGAACACCCCGATGAACAGCAGGGCCGCGGTGATGAGGTTCATTATCACGCCCGCGGAGATCACCACCATCCGCTTCGCCGGCTTGCACATCTGGTAGCTGTCGGGCGCGTCGCTCACCGCGTTGGGATTGACGTCCTCCTGCCCCAGCATCTTCACGTAGCCGCCCAGGGGCAGGATGTTGAACCGGTACTCCGTCGGGCTGACTTCCAGCGGCGAGCGTGGGCTGAGACCTTCCCGCTCGCGCTTGAGCCGCTCGATGTACTCCTTCTCGCCCGACCCCGCCCGCAGCCCCATCCCCTTGCGGTAGCTGAACAAGGCCGGCCCAAACCCGATCGCGAACGCCAGCACCCGGATCCCCGCCCACCGCGCCGCCAGGAAGTGCCCCAGCTCGTGTACAAACACGATCAGCCCGAAGCCGATGCACACCAGCAGTAAGTCCCGGATCGTCGTCAGATTCTCAAGCATTGGGGGCATGGTAGGTGTTTGACGCGACGCCGGGACTGAGCCGCTCTGGGCGAAGTCCCGGATCGAACATCCATCGCGCAAATAAAAAGGACCGGCGCCCTTCGACGCCGGTCCCTTCACTCGAAAGCTCGCCCGAGGCCTCCCCCTGGCTCGCTGTTTCGCTGTCTCGCTGAGTCCTGCTCAGCCCTTGTACTTCACCGAGCACCCGTACGCCTTGGTCTCGCTGGTCGTTACGGGCTTGCCCGCGAGCAGCTCGTCCACGGCCTTGGTCACGTAGTTGGTCGCGCCGGGCTTGTCCGGGCCGCGGTCGTCGTCGATCGCGCCGAAGTAGGCCAGCGTGCCGTCCTTGTTGATCACGGCCATCGCGGGCGTGTTCTTGGCATCGAAGGACTTGCCGATCGTGCCGGCCTCGTCCATCACCACGGGGTACGTGATGTTCCAGTCCTTGCGGGCCTTGTTCACGCGCTCAACGCCGCTGCCCTGCGTGCCGGGGGCGTTGCTCGACACGGCGAGGATCACGACATCCTTGCCGGCGTACTTGGTGGCCATGTCGTTGAAGGTGTTGGGCTGGCCCTTCTGGTAGTGCTTCACGACGTAGGGGCAGTCAGGGTTGAACCACTGGAGCACCACGATCTTGCCCTGGGCGGTCAGCTCGCTGAGCTTGACGGTGTTGCCCTGGCTGTCGGTGGCGGTGAAGTCCGGGGCCTTCTCGCCGACCTTGGCCTTCGCGGCCTTGTCGTCCTTCTTGGCTTCCTTGTCCTTCTTGTGGTCGTGGTCCTTGTGGCTGTCCTTCTTGTCGGGCTGCGTCTCTTTGGGCTTCTCCGCCGACTTGTTCTGGGCCATCACCGGGGAGGCCGCGAACATCGCGGCCACGATCACGAGCAGTGCCTTCGCCTTCATACCGACTCCTTAGGTTCGGCCTCGCCGCCGCGGGCACACTCCCCACGCCCGACGGGCCACAGAGATCACTTCAACCGCTCACCTGGGAAGTTCCAGGTCGAGCTCAACGTACAGGGGTTCTTTCAACGTGCCACCCCGGGCCTCCACCACACCCCGCACCCGACGGGACGCCTTGGACGGCTCGACACTAACAGCCAGCTTCTCGCCCTTCGCCTCGCCCTGCTCCAGCAGCTTGGGGGTGGCCGCGGATTCCTCGTACGGGAAGAACGCCACGCGCTCGGCCCCCTTGGCTTCCACCACCAGCGCCCCGCCCTCGACCTTGGCCGTGACGCCCTTGGCGTCCTTCATCGCCACCGGCAGCCGCTTGCGGGCCGCCTCGAATCGCGGGTTCAGCTTGCCCGGGCTGTCGCCCACACTCAGCCTCAGCGTCGCGTCTGCCTTCTCCATCACGCACATCTGCTGGCACACCACGAACGTACACGCGGCCTTGATCTCCACCGAGTCGCCCGCCTTGGCCCCCGCGGGCACCTCGAGCGGCACCATCAGCAGCACCCGCCCCTCGTACACGTGGTCCAGCATGTCGCCAGCCATCTTGTACCGCGCGGGCGGGGCCCACCTGATCTCCCCCACCTTGTACCCCTCGGGCACCGTCCATTTCACCACCGGCGGCGTCCCCGAGTCGTTCCGCCCGTTCCAGTACGTGTGCCACCCCGGCTCGATCACCATCTCGAGCCCGATCCAGTTCGTCTTGCCGGGGATCAGCGTGGCGTTCTCGCTGACCAGCGTGGCCGCGATGTGCTCGTCACCGTCGGGCTGCTCAGCCCCAGCGGCCACGGCGGCCACCCCACCATCAACATGGGGCACGGCCGAACCCGCACCGGCAACCGCCAACAAGCCAACCAAGGTCGCGATCAAGTCACGGACCTCCATCACCCCCACGACCCCAAAGCCAAACCCCACGCCCCCCGGACAAACGCCCGGCAGGCCTGTACGCTTGCACACAATGCTACGACTCCTCCCCTCCCTGGGTTTTCTCACGGCTTTCATCCTCACCGCCACCACCCTGACCGGGTGCAGCACGCCCATCAGCGACAAGGACGTGGACAAGCACCAGGTGACCGTCAACGAGGTGAAGCGCCTCACCGACCTCCAGCGTTCCAAGGGCAAGGACGACGTCATCATCCTCATCGACACCCGCAACGAGGCGGACTTCGCCAAGGCCCACATCCCAGGGTCACGCAACCTCCCCCTCAACAAGGTCCGCCCCAAGGGCCCCCGCGATGCCACCATTGAGCGCTACAAAAACATCATCGTCTACGGTCAGGACGCCTCCTCCGCCGCCCCCCGCGCCATGACCAAGCGGCTCATGGAGCTGGAGTACGAGAACGTCGCCATGATGGCGGGCGGCCTCTACCAGTGGCGGGCGACCGGTGGTCCCATTGAGGGCACCGAGGTCATCGACGCCACCAAGTAGGGTTGGAGCGAAACAGCGAGACAGCGAGACAGGGAAAACCTGTCTTTTGCCCTCTCTGCCCTCTTTCGCTGTCTCGCTGTTTCGCTGCCTCGCTACCCTGCCCTCATGCAGATCTATGTAGACACGGCGAACATCGACGAGATCAAACAGGCCCACGACCTGGGCGTTCTGGATGGGGTCACGACCAATCCCACGCTCATCGCCAAAGAGGGCGTGGACTACGCCAAGCGCCTCGCGGACATCTGCCGGATCGTCAGCGGCCCGGTCTCGGCCGAGGTCATCTCCACCGACTTCAAGGGCATGATGCGCGAGGGCGAGGCCCACTCCAAGATCGCCCCCCACATCGTCGTGAAACTCCCCTGCACCACCGACGGCCTCAAGGCGTGCAAGGCCTTCAGCGACCAGGGCATCAAGACCAACATGACCCTCTGCTTCCAGTCGCTCCAGGCGATGATGGTCGCCAAGGCCGGCGCCTACCTGGTCAGCCCCTTCATCGGCCGCCTCGACGACATCGGCGAGGACGGCATGGAGCTCATCCGCACCATCCGCCAGGTCTACGACAACTACGGCATGGAGACCAAGATCCTCGCCGCGTCGATTCGCCACACCAACCACCTGCTCCACTGCGCCCTCGCCGGCGCCGACGTCGCCACCTGCCCCCTCAACGTCATCACCGCCTGCATGAAGCACCCCTTGACCGACCAGGGTCTGGAGCGATTCGTGGCTGACTACAAGAAGGCGTTCGGCTGAGAAGCGGGACGGGGAACGGGGACGGGGACGGGGCGGAGCTGAACGATCGCCGCCCATGCGTGCCATGGCGACGTCTTCGTCGCTATGGAGGGACCCGCTACCACCTGGAATCGCGTCGATTTTGCGCTTCCGCAACCCTGCGGCTCCGCGCCACGTTCCCGCGGCGCGCCCGCGCTGCCGAGTGGCGCCGCGCCACGTCCCCGCGGCGCGCCGGCGCTGCCCTGCGGCGCCGCGCCACGCCCCGTGGCACGCCCGCGCTGCCCTGCGGCGCTGAGCCACGCTCGCGTGGCGCGCCGGCGCTGCCTTACGGCTCCAAGCCACGCTAGCGTGGGCCCGCGCCCCAACCTTGCGGGGAGCGCGCCACGCTAGCGTGGTGCCATGCCACAACCCTGCGGGAGCGCGCCGCGACCTTGCGGCGCGGCCATTTTCATGAAATCCCTCAGCCGCAGGACCCCCGGCCGCGTCACCCACCCCCGCCCGCCCGCGCAACCGCCAGTTTTCCCGGACCTGCCCGCCTGGATCCCTAAAACCACCCCGTCGTCACGCGATCACCCCACTTGGAGCGTGCAAAGCGGCCGCAGGCCCGATATCTTGTGGTCTCCCCCGGGGCCGGAGGCCCCCTGCCTTGCAACACGGAGGTTGCCCTTGCGCCTATCCAAGCTCACCGTCTGCGGCTTCAAGTCCTTCGCCGACAAGACCGAGTTCACCTTCGCCAACGACATCACCGGCATCGTCGGGCCCAACGGCTGCGGCAAGTCCAACGTCGTTGACGCCATCAAGTGGGTCTTGGGCGAACGCTCCAGCAAGTCCCTCCGCGGCACCGAGATGATCGACGTCATCTTCGCCGGCTCCGCAGGCCGCAAGCAGGCGGGCATGGCCAGCGTCGCGCTGACCTTCGAGAACCCGATCCTCGACAGCACCGCCGAGTCGCTCCCCGCGCCCACCATCAGCGAGGTCGAGGCCGCGGCCAAGGCGATCGTCGCCGAAGCGGCCGCAGAAGACGACGTCACTAACGCGCCCGTCGAGTCGTCCAACGACTCCACAACCGAGCCCACCGCCGAGTCCGATCTCACCTCCCCACCTCCCCACCTCCCCACCTCCACGCTCCTCCTCGAGCCCCTCGCCAAACGCCGCAAGCGCGGCCTCAACTTCGACGCCGACACCGTCGAGATCGAGCGCCGCCTCTACCGCGACGGCGACAGCGAGTACCTCATCAACGGCAAGACGGCCCGCCTCAAGGACATCCGCGAGATGTTCCTGGATACCGGCGTCGGGGCCGACGCCTACTCCATCATCGAGCAGGGCAAGGTCGATGCGATGCTGCTCGCGAGCCCGCAGGAACGCCGCGTGATCTTCGAGGAGGCGGCGGGCATCGCCAAGTACAAGCAGCGCCGCGTCGAGGCTTCGCGAAAGCTGGAGCGCACGCAGGCCAACCTCACCACCACCCGCGAGCAGCTGGAGTCCACCGACCGCCGCCTGCGCCTGGTCCGCGGCCAGGCCGTCAAGGCGCGCAAGTTCGTCGAGCTCGACTCGCAGCTCAAAGCCTGGCGCCTCGCGCTCGCCTTCGACCAGTACGACGACCTCGTGCAGCGCCTCGCGGGCCTCACCAGCCGCCAGGCCGACCTCTCCGGCCAGCGTGACGACGCCGGCGCTCAGCTCGCCGACCTCGAAACCCGCAAGCAGGAAGCCGACCTCCAGCGCCACGAACTCTCCGCCCAGCACAAGACCGCCGAGCAGGAACGCCTCAGCGCCGAGCACGCCCAGCAGCAGGCCACCCAGCGCCAGGGCATGCTCGAGCGGGCCGTCGAGGAGGCCCAGCGTCAGGGCACCGTCGACCGCCAGCGCCAGACCGACATCCAGCAGCGACTCGCCTCCACCGAGACCTCCATCACCGACCAGCGCGAGTCCATCGCCGCGATGGGCGAGGGCCTCTCCGAGGCCGAGCGCCGCCTCCAGCAGGCCGGCAGCCAGCGGGCCGAGGTCCTCGAAACCCTCAACGAGAAGCGCCAGCAGCTCTCCACCAAGCAGTCCTCCGCCTCCCGCATCGACCGCGAGCGCATCGGCCTGCTCGCCTCCATCTCCGCCGACGCCAAGCGCATCGACGGCCCCGGCGGCATCAAGGAGCAGATCGAGCGCCTCGCCAGCAAGGCCGGCAAGCTCGCCGAGGACGAGGGGAAGCTCACCGAGGGCATCACCGCGGGCGAGACCACCACCAAGGCCGCGGGCGAGAAGGTCAAGGAGCTCGAGTGGGAGCTCACCCGCCTCGAGGAGCAGCTCGGCCGCCTCTCCACCGACCGCCGCGAACGCGCCGACCGCACGAAGTCGCTCGAACAAGAGCTCGTCCGCATCGACTCCCGCCGCGCCACCCTCCAGGAGATGGTCGAGACCCGCGCCGGCTTCGCCGAGTCCGTCCGCGCCGTCCTCAAGGCCCGCGAGAAGGGTGAGCTCTTCCAGGGCATCATCGCCCCCCTCGCCGACCTCATTGAGACGCGCCCGGACCTCGACCCCGAGGCCGCGGCCGCCGTGGAGTCCGCGCTCGGCGCCGACCTCCAGGCCCTCGTCATCGAGAACACCGCCGCCCTCCCCTCCCGCGACGAGCTCTTAAAACTCCCCGGCCGCGTCACCTTCCTCCCCATGACCGCCGCCGCGCCCTCCACCCACCAGGTCCCCTCCGTGGACCTCGCCGCCGCGGGCTTCGCCCTCGACTCCGCCCGCGCGCGCCTGGTCTCCCTCCGCTCCCTCGTCCGCGTCCGCGACGGCGATAACGCCGACCCGCGCCTCCAGGACCTGCTCGACCGCGTGCTGGGCCGCAGCTACCTCGTCACCGACATCGACGCCGCCCTCATGCTCGCCTCCGGCCCCCTCGCCGGCCAGCGTGCCCGCTTCATCACCCGCGACGGCCTGACGCTCGATTCCGACGGCCGCATCAATGCCGGTACGGGCAAGGCCGACGAGGCCGCGGGCTTCCTGCGCCGCCGCGCCGAGCTCGACACCCTCCGCGCCCAGGTCGCCGAGCTCTCCGCCACCCTCGACATCGAACGCTCCGCCCTCAAGGGCGTCGACACCGAGGCCGCGGCCATCACCGCCCAGCTCGGCTCCGCCCGCCAGTCCCTCGCGGCCCAGCAGCGCACCGTCCTCCAGGAGCAGAACAAGCTCGAACGCCTTCAGGCCGACCTCGCCCGCGTCCAGCGCGAGCACCGCGGCCTCGATCAGGAATCCGCGCAGCTCAATGACCGCCTCAAGAAGCTCGAAGAGGACCGCGCGAAGCTCCAGGAACGCGCCGAGTCCCTCGGCCGCCTCCAGGAAGAAGAGACCAAGGCCGCGCAGGCCCTCGACGCCGAGGTCAAGACCATCCAGCTCCGCGCCGACGCCGCCTCCGAGCAGATGACCTCCGCCAAGGTGGACGTCAGCAAGCTCACCGAGCAGGTGACCGGCGCCCGCCGCGAGCTCTCACGCCTCGAGAACTCCCGCGACGAGCTCACCCGCCAGGGTCGCGAGCTGACCACGCACCTCGAACGCCTGGAAAGTAAGCTCGCCGAGCACACCGCCGCCATCGCCCAGTGCGCCGAGCAGATCGTCACCAGCAAGGAGCAGGCGACCGCCCTCGCGGCCCAGTCCGCCGAGCTCCTCGCCAACCTCAAGCAGTTCGAGCAGTCCGCGAGCACCCTCTCCGAGCAGGTCCACGCCGCCCGTCAGCACTTCAACATCCTGGAGCGCGACTGGCACTCCCTCGAAGTCTCCCGCCGCGAGTTGGAGGTCAAGCGCGAGACCATGGAAGAGCGCACGCAGGAGGACCTCGGCGTCGATCTCCCCCGCGAGCACCCCGAGTACCGCGAGATGATGGCCGGCGGCGACGTCACCCGCATCGACACCAGCGAGGCCGCCCTCAACATCGACACCCTCAAGGACGCCGTCAAGAAGCTGGGCTCGGTCAACCTCGAGTCCGTCGAGGAAGAGAAGACCCTCGAGCAGCAGAACGACAACCTCATCAGGCAGGTGGCGGACATCGACGCCGCCCGTCAGCAGCTCGAGGACCTCATCACCACGCTCAACCAGGTCTCCCGCGAGCGCTTCGGCGAGATCTTCACCACCATCCAGCAGAACTTCGGCGGCGAGTCCGGCATGTTCCGCAAGCTCTTCGGCGGCGGCAAGGCGGAGGTCCGCCTGATGCCCCTCATGAAGGAAGTCGAGAACGCCGACGGCACGACCTCGAAGGTCGAGACCACCGAGACCGACCTGCTCGAGTCCGGCATCGAAGTTATTGCCAAGCCCCCGGGCAAGGAGCCCCGCTCCATCAGCCAGCTCTCGGGCGGCGAGAAGACTCTGACCGCCGTGGCCCTCCTCATGTCCATCTTCCGCAGCAAGCCCTCCTGCTTCTGCGTGCTGGACGAAGTGGACGCCGCGCTGGACGAGGGCAACGTCGGCCGCTTCAACCACGTCATCCGCGAGTACACCGACCGCTCCCACTTCATCGTCATCACGCACAACAAGCGCACCATGCAGTCCGCAGACCGCCTCTACGGCGTCACCATGCAGGAACGCGGCGTCTCCACCCGCGTCTCCGTCCGCTTCGACGAGGTCGGCAAGAACGGCGAAATCTCCGCCAAGGCGACCGAGGGCGCCGCCGCCCTCAACACCCACTCCATCGTCGAGAGCAAGGCCGCACCCGCGCCGCCGCCCAACGGCACTCTGCGGTCAGGCCTCGCCAACATGCGCGACGACGCGCCCGTGATGTCGAACTGACCCCGAAGTCTCGGATCAGTCATCCCCAGCGCAACTTCACGTGACACCGAGATGTCTTCATCTCGGTGGTTTCTATTCCTCGGGCACCTGTAACCACTCCGTCACACCCCCAGCACACCCCCGCTTCTCACACGTATAAACAGCACAAGGAGCCCCCCCATGCACACCCTCGCCCGCACCACTCTCCTCGCCACCCTTGCCCTCACCCCCCTCTCTGCCTTCGCCCAGGACATCTCACGCCCGGTCCAACCCAGCCAGCCCGATCTCTCCTCACGCGGCTCACGCGAAGTCAAAGACACGGCCCTCAACGTCAACGGCACCGCCCGCGTGGAACGCACCCCCGACTACGCCGACATCTCCCTGGGCGTCTCGATCATCTCCAAGACCGCTTCCGAGGCCCAGGCCGAGGCGAGCAAGTCCATGGACGCCGCGCTCAAGGCCATCCGCGCTCTCAACCTCCCCGACCTCGACCTCCAGACCGGCACCGTTCAACTCAACCCGCGCTACGACGACTACCGCCCAACGCCCAACGACCCCGAGATCCGCCGCATCGTCGGCTACACCGCCGACATCATGGTCCGCGTCCGCACATCCGATCTGAAGGCCGTGCCCAAGACCATCGACGCCGCGCTTACCGCCGGCTGCAACCGCGTCGACTACGTCTCCTTCGGGCTGCGCGAAGCGATCTCCGCCCGTGAAGAAGCCATCAAACTCGCCGTGGAGGCCGCCCGCCGCAAGGCGGTCGTTCTCTCCGAAGCCCTCAACCTCGAGATCGTCGGCATTGTCACCGCCACCACAAACTCCCAGATGGGCGGCTGGTACGGCAACTACCGCTACAACCAGATGGCCCAGATGTCCAACCGGATGGAGGGCGGCGGCTCGGGCGACCAGGACCCCGTCGTCCCCGGCAAGGTCGAAGTCTGGGCCGACGCCAGCATCACGTTTACCGCGCGCCCCAAGAACTAACGTGCCATCGAGATGTCCTCATCTCGATGGTCCACCTTCACACCACCGACACACGCCTTGAGAGCGAACCCGCCCACGGCCAGTGCGCTCCCAACCGCCCATCCATCCCCACACCGCAACCCACATCCCCGAATCTTCCTACCATCTCGGACATGTCCGAGGAAAGCTCAATCCAGGTCAACTTCGGCAAGCCCATGCCGCTGTTCCCACTCGCCTCGGTGACGCTCCTCCCGCAGCAGCTCTACCCGCTCCACATCTTCGAGGAGCGCTACCTCCAGATGGTCGAGCACGCCCTCGACGGTGCTGGCCAGATCGCGATGGCGGTCTACTCCGGCGACCAGTGGAAGCAGAACTACCAGGGCCGCCCACCGATCCGCCCCGCCGTGTGTATCGGCCAGATCGCGCAGCACGAGCGCGTCACCGACCCCGTCACCGGTGCCCATCGCTACAACCTGCTCGTCCAGGGCGTCTGCCGCGCCCGCATCATCCACGAGCTGCCTATCGAAGAGGGCCGCCTCTACCGCACCGCGCTGCTTGAGCCCGTGGGGCTGGACCCCACCACCATGGTCGTCAGCGAGATCGAGGCCGACGACGAAGACGAGACCGAGGAGGCACCAGACCTCGGCCTGCCGCCCCCGCCCGAGCCTGAAGGCCTCTCCGAAGTCCGCACCCGCATCTGCGAAATGCTCGCCGAGGGCCCCCTCACCCAGCTCGTCGCCGCCGAACCCGTCCTGGAGTTCGTCCGCAATGAGGAGGTACCCACCGCCCCCCTCCTCGAACTCGTCTCCTTCATGCTCATCACCGACCACGGCGTCCGCTACCGCCTGCTCGCCGAGCCCAGCATCCAGGCCCGGGCCGGCCTCATCGTCCACGAGCTCGAGCACCTCTCCAGCCTCATTAGACGTGCCGGTGACCAGCGGCCCCAGGACTGGCCCAAGGGCATGAGCTGGAACTAGGGATTACCCTTATAGTTCCCGAACCAGCCGCGCAAATTTTCGCGCACGGCCAATGTTCGTATGGAACACTCGTTTATGTTTGTGCGTCATATACTTGTAGCACGCACCCCTCGCGCCTGAGCCCATGACGGACCCTCGGCGCACCTCGGAAGGAGCGATCCCATGAACAACACCACCAAGCAACTCGGCCTTCTCGCCGCAGGCCTCTCGGCCGCGCTGAGCCTCACAGGCTGCAACAACGCCCTCTCCGGCGGCGCCACCGGCGCTGGCCTGGGCGCACTCTCGGGCCTCGCCATCGGCAGCCTCTCGGGCAACGCCGGAGACGGGGCCGTGATCGGCGCTGTCGCCGGCGGCCTGGGCGGGGCCATCATCGGCGACCAGAACGCCCGCAACTCCAGCCGGTCCTACTACGGCGGCTCCTCCTACTACACCGAGCCCTCCACGGTGTACTACGAGCGCCACTACCACTCCCGCCCCTCCTACATCGTCGAGCGTCGCTACTACGGCGGCTGCGACTACTGAGTGAGATGCCGGCACTGCGCCGCTCTGGGCGAAGTCTCGGATCGTGACACGCTGAAACCCGCTCTCCCCCATGGGCCGGTACCATCCGGCCCATGCTCGCTTTGGTCATTCGCCGCCTTGTGCAGCTCCCCATCATCCTGGCGGTGATCTACACCCTCACGCTCACCCTCGCCTGGGCCATCCCCGGCAACCCGCTCGAGAACCCCGAAGGCCGCCGCCCCCCGCCCGAGGTCGTGGAGGCGATGAAGCGGCAGTACAACCTCGACAGCTACTGGACCTTCTACACCTCCTACCTCAAGAACGCCACCGGCGTCCAGTACGCCACCGACGTCGCCAACAACCGCGCCCGCCCCGACCAGCCCGTCTTCGATCTCGGCCCCTCGCTCCAGTACCGCGACCGCAACGTCAACGAGCTCATCAGCAGTTCGCTCCCCGTCTCCATGGCCCTGGGCGGCACGGCCATCCTCCTCGCCCTCATCCTCGGCGTCACCGCCGGCGTCATCGGCGCCGTCCGCCCCAACTCCCTCGCCGACCTCAGCACCCTCTCAATGGCCCTCATCGGCATCAGCCTCCCGACGTTCGTGATCGGAACCGTCCTGCAAGTCACCTTCGCAGTGTGGCTCGGCTGGCTCCCGATGGGCGGCTGGGGCGAACCGAAGAACCTCGTCCTCCCCACGATCACCCTCAGCCTCCCCTTCGCCGCGTACATCGCCCGCCTCACCCGCATGGGCATGCTCGACTGCCTGAACGCGGACTACATCCGCACCGCCCGCGCCAAAGGAGTGTCCGAAGCCGGTGTCCTCCTCCGCCACGCCCTCAAGAACGCCTTCCTCCCCGTCCTCAGCTACCTCGGCCCCGCCACGGCATTCGCCATGACCGGCTCCTTCGTGATCGAGCGAGTCTTCTTCGTTCCGGGAATGGGGCGGTTTTTCGTGAACGCCGTGCAGAACAAGGACCTCTTCCTGATCATCGGCGTGGTGCTGATCTTCGCAACGATGCTCATCGTGTTCAACCTGATCGTGGATGTGCTCTACCGCTGGGTGGACCCGAGGATTGAGTGATCCACGCACCGATCTCGAACTCGTCGCCGCGCTCAACCGCGGCGACTACGCGGCCTTCGAGCCGCTTTACCTGCGTCACAAGGAGTGGGTCTACAACCTCGCCACCCGCTACACCGACCATCACGGCGCGCTCGACGCGGTCCAGGAGGCCTTCGCATACCTGCTCGCCCAGTTCCCGGGCTTCAAGCTCACGGCCAAGATGACCACGTATCTCTATCCGGTGGTGAAGAACATTGCGCTGTCGGTGAAGCGCCGCAACAAGCGGATCGTGCTGGGAGAAGTACCGGAGCAGGAGGAGGAGAGCGATGATCCGCGGCTGCCGGCTGGTGCGCTGGGCGAGGTGCTGGCGGGCTTGCCGCGGCCTCAGCTTGAGGTGCTGCTGATGCGGGTGGTGGACGGGATGTCGGTCGAGGAGGTCGGGATTGCGCTGGGGATCGCCGAGGGCACGGTGAAGTCGCGGCTGCACCTCGCGCTGGCCAAGCTGCGGGAGGACCCGAGAACGAGCGATCTTTTGTAGCTCTACCCTTGAACCATGAGTGACCGCCTCGCCAAGTTGACCAAGCTTCTGGAAGCCGACCCCGCGGACACGTTTGTGCTGTACGGGCTGGCGCAGGAGTACGCGAAGCAGGGCGACACGGCGAAGGCCGTGGAGTTTTATGACCGCTGCCTCGCGACGGACCCGGCGTACTGCTACGCGTACTTCCACAAGGCGCGGACGTTGCAGGACGCGGGCAACCCGAACGCGGCGATCACGACGGTGAAGGAAGGTCTGGTCGCCGCGAAGAAGGCGCAGGACTCGCATGCGGCGTCGGAGCTTTCGGGGCTGCTGGATGAGCTTGAGTGAACCTGTTTGACCCTGACCATCTCGGGACGATCACGCGCCTGGCCGCGACGAAGGACGGGTGGGTCGGGATCTACGCAGACGGCAAGCGGGTGGCGCGGGTGCCGCGTGAGGCGATCGAGCGGCTGGGGATCGCGGAGGGCGGCGCGTGGACCCGCCCGCTCGACCTGTCGTGCGCGTTGGCGGCAGAGACGTGCCGCGCGAAGAACAAGGCCGTGTCGCTGATCCGGGTGAGGCCGCGGGGGTCGGGGGAGTTGACGGCGCGACTGATAGAGGCCAAGTTTTCGCAGGAAGCCGCGGCCGCGGCGACCGCGGAACTCGCGGGCGAGGGGCTGGTTGACGACACAAGACTGGCCGCGGTGACCACGGCGAGGGCGACCGAGAAGGGCATGAGCACGGCCGCGATGAATAGCCGCCTCACGGCCCGCGGCCTGGCCGCCGCTCCCCCACCGCTGCCGGGGTCGGAACTTGAGCGGGCGGTGGAGGCGGCGCGGAACCGGGCGGGCAAGATCCCCGAATCACTCGACGCTCCGAAGCGGTCCCAGCGGCTGCTGAGCGCCCTGGCCCGTCTGGGGTACGACGAGGAGACCGCCCGCGAGGCGGTCCAACGTGTGCTAGGGTTTCAGGACGAGTAAACTCAGGACCTCCATGCGCCACCACGCCATTGCACTGATTTCGATGTCCGCCCTGGTTGCCCTTTCGGGCTGCTCGACGACGATGAACGAGCGGCCCTGGATCGGTCAGACGGAGAATGACGCCCGCGGCGGGGCCGTGTACCTGGACCTCGTGCGGGCGGAGGAGCGGCCCGAGGCGCCGCTGACCAACGACCCACCGTCGCTGACCTCACTCTCGCGTGCGGATTGGCGGCCAGTGGTGTTCACGGTTCCGACCGATGGCGTGGCTTCTCGCCGGGCGTACACGTACGAGTTGTTTTTCGCGAAGGACACCGCACGTCAACGGGGCGAGCACCCGACGCAACTTTCGGCTCTTGAGCTTTCGGGCAGCACCCGGTTCGAGCAGGCTCAGGAAGGCCTCCTTAACCCGTTCGTGACGTTCGGGGACGCGGTCCTGCTGATCCCCCGGATGGTGACGCACTGGCCGTGGCGCCAGGTGTACTCGTTCTCGCCCTCGTTCTGGCGGAGTCCGGAATATGTGATGCGCAAGCCTGTCGGGGCCCAGGCGGTCCCCAGCCAGCGGGATGAAGTTCCACCTCCGGCGCAAGCCCCTGTGGGGCAAGCGGTTGAGCGAGCCGAGACGCCGCCCGCGGGTGTGCCCGAGCGGCCCGAAGCGCCCAAGGAATAAAAGCCAAACTCCTGTGGGATACAGGATCATCGTCATTGCGCCATGAAAAGCCATGGCGCGGCGTCCTCCTTCATTTACACTGAGCGGACCTGCCCGCGGCGACCCCGCGGGCTGTAGGCCCACAGTGCATCCAGGAGATCCGCACGATGAAGACGTTGACACAGTTAGTCGTAGTCGTGGCGGCGATGCTGCTGACGCTCACGACAGGCCGCGCCCACGCGCAAGGGCTCACCGGCGCGTGTTGTGTCCAATCGCCCGCGGGCGTGACCTGCATCCAGACGACGGAAGCGGATTGCCTGGCCCACCAAGGTGTGTGGCGGGGCGGTGGCATCTCGTGCAACTCGATTGGGGTGTGCGCGACGACGCCGACAGGCGCGTGCTGCCTGACCACCAGCGGAGCGGTGACCTGTGTCATCCTCTCCTCCACAGAGTGCGCCTCTCGCGGCGGCAACTACCGTGGGAACGGGACGCTATGTACGAGCACGAGCTGCGCACCCGCGAACGGCGCGTGCTGCATCACCACGCCCAACGGCGTGACCTGTGTCGTCATGACGCAGGCCAACTGCGCCGCACAGAACGGCAACTACCGTGGCAACGGGACCACCTGCACCAACACGACCTGCTCCCCGCCGGTCACCGGCGCGTGCTGCGTCACCACGGCCGCGGGTTTGAACTGCATCATCACGACGCAGGCCGATTGCGTCGCCCACCAGGGGACGTGGCGTGGGGCGAACACCACGTGCGCCACCGCCCAGTGCCCGACACCCACGCCCACGGGTGCTTGCTGCGTTTCCGGCATCGCCGGATTCATCTGCATCCAGACCACCGAAGCGGACTGCGCCAAGCATCAGGGCAGCTACCGCGGCAACGGCACCTCCTGCACCAACACCGTGTGCGCTCCCGCGACCGGCGCCTGCTGCCTCGTCGGCAACGTCCACAACACGTGCATCATCACCTCCGAAACACAGTGCCTCGCCCAGAACGGCACCTACCGCGGCAACGGCACGTCGTGCGCGACGGTGGACTGCCCCCCGCCCAACTTCGGCGCGTGCTGCGTCACCACCCCCAACGGCACCTTCTGCCAGATCCGGTTTGAGGCCGAGTGCGTCGCGGCCGGCGGCACCTATCGCGGCGACGGGACCACCTGCACCGCGACGATCTGTGCGCCCCCGCCCGTGAATGGCGCCTGCTGCCTCAACGCCGCTGGCGCGATCACCTGCATCGTAACGACCCAAGCTGATTGTGCCGCGCGGCAGGGCTCGTGGCGCGGGGCCAACACCTCGTGTACCACCACGACGTGCACGCCGCCGGTCACCGGCGCCTGCTGCGTGACGACGCCCAATGGCACCTTCTGCCAACTGCGGACCGAGGCTGAGTGCCTCAGCCTGAATGGAACCTATCGCGGCAACGGCGTGCCGTGCTCGACGACGACGTGCGCCCCGGCCGCGACGGGCGCGTGCTGCCTCCCCGCCAACGGCGCCATCATCTGCATCGTGACCACCCAGGCCGACTGCGCGGCCCGCCAGGGCCAGTACCGCGGGACCGGGACCGCCTGCACCAACACCACCTGTTCCGCACCGTTGACCGGCGCGTGCTGCGTGACAAGTGCGAACGGCTCATACTGCGTGATCGCGACACAGGCGGCGTGCTCCGCGAATCACGGTGTGTTCCGCGGCGTGGGCACCACCTGCGCCACGGCCAACTGCCCGCCGCCCGCACCCCGTGGGGCGTGCTGCGTCAACACGCCGCTGGGTCTGCGGTGCATCATCCTGACCGAGCTCGAATGCACCACCCAGCAGGGCACGTACCGCGGGAACAACACCGCCTGCACCACCAACACCTGCGCCGCCAGCGTTGGCGCGTGCTGTGTCCAACTGCAGGGAACGACGTTCTGCGTCGTAACGACCAAGGCTGATTGCGCTCGGAGGAACGGCCACTACAACGGCACGGGCACGACCTGCACCGCCGATCGGTGCCCTCAGCCCACGGGCGCGTGCTGCACGCGGAAGGCGGCGGGCGAGCTGGTGTGCGATCAGCGGTCCCGGGCCGCGTGCGACGCGGCGGGCGGCTCGTTCCACGGCGTCGGGTCAGCCTGCCAGGCAGACCTCTGTACCCGCTGCCCCTGCGACTTCAATGGTGACGGGGTGGTGAACGACCACGACATCTCCAAGTTCCTCGCGGCGTATCAGGCCAACGACGCGGATGTGAACGGCGACGGTGTGACCAACCAAGCCGACCTCGAGGCTTTCATGCTGTGCCTGCACGACCCGGTTGGCTGCTGAGAGCCCTGGGGCGGAGAGCTCGAGTTTTCCAGGCCCGCGCTAAGTTGGCGCGGGCCTTTCTCATGTGTAGCCCCGCGATCCGTGAACCTGGAGCAGCATGAGTGCGCTCCGCTGGTGTCTGGTGCAAGGACTGCAACCGTCCTCCCATGAATCAGGTATGGTCCAGTCCCGGGAGAAATCGCCATGGGTCTGCTGCGGTCGTTGATGCTGTGTGTGTGCCTGCTGATGTTCCCCGTCACCGCGCTGGCGCAGGAGGATGACAACCACCTGCTGGAGGCGGCGGGGCCGCTGGGTATCCCGGTCGCGTGGCGAACCGTGAGCCAGGCGTGCAATCGGATCGGGTTTGACTCCGCGCAACTCGCGACCTCCCGGACGCTGTACGAGGCGTACCGGGCGGGGGTGAAGGCCTCGATGGCGAAGGAGAGGTCAGCGCTGAAGGCGCTCGACAAGCTCAGCGAGGGCGACAACCCGGACTGGGAGACGTACAGCAAAGAGCAGGACAAGGTCTCCCAGCAGTTCGTGAAGGAACTCGAGGCGCACGAGAAGAATCTGATGACCGACCTGCGGGCGGTGTGCTCGCCCGCACAGGAGCCCGCGTTCATCAAGGTGGAGCAGGCGAGGCGGCGCGAGCAGGCGCGGGTGTTCACGATCGCACCTGGGGAGGCGATCGACTTGGGCGCACTCCTGGACGGGCTGAAGATCGCGCGGACGCCCGAAGTTGACGGCACGCTGGCCCAGTGGGAGGACAGCCTCGACAAGATCCTGATCGAACGGGACCGGATGATCCGGGCCGAGATGGCCAAGGATGCGGAGGCGAAGGAAGGTGGCGAGCCGGACGAGGACATCGACAAGGAAGCGTTCCGTCAGTTCCGGACGCTTGCACAGCGGGTCTCGGACCTGAACCGCCGCACCGCGGGAGAACTCGCGGCGATGCTCCCAGCAGAGCAGGGCGAGAAGTTCACGCGTGAGTTCAGGGTCCGCTCCTTCCCGCGGATCTTCGGCGAAAGCCGGGTGAGCCGCGCGGTCAAGACCGCGCAAGCACGCGCCGACATAACGCCTGGGCAGAAACTGAAGTTGGCCGAGGTGATGAGCACGTACGCGGCGGACGCGGGGCCGATCAACACACGATGGGCGGCCGCGGCGGATGAGAAGTTCCGAACGATGGGCGATGACTTCATCGCCGTGATGGAGTTCGGGGGCAAGTCGGACGAGAGCAAGGAACCCTTCTATGTGATCCGCAAAGAGCGGCGTGCGCTGGACGAGAAGTACCTCGCGAAGGTGAACGAGGTCCTGAATGACGATCAGCAGGAGGCCGTCAAGAAGGCGGACGAGGAGGCCGCGGAGGGAGACTTTTTGCCGGAGTTCCTGCCGGATATCGGGAAGGAGTTCGAGTCCACGGCGAAGGAATGGGGCGAGGAAGCGGAGTAGACCGGATTACCCAGTTTGACGCACCGACGACCGAAGGCCCGTCAGACCCTCTGCCTGGGTGTTTTCGGACGGGGTGGCCGCCGAGTTTGGCCGGCTCAGGGGAGAGGAATAGCCCAGTTATTGGCGGGAAAGGTGCCTCCACGCGTCTGTGTGGCACGTACCAGAAGCCGCCGCGCTCTGTCTTCGCGGCCCAGGAGTTTCTATGCGCACGATGACTGTTTTTGCTGTTCCCGCCCTACTGACCATGGCCGCGTTGACTGCCCAGGGGCAGATGGTGGAGGTCGCGGCTCTCAATACGTTCCATGCCCCGGCGTCGAACCTGTCTCTCGTCCCCGGCGGGCTGCCGGGGTTCCCCGAGGCTCGTTACACCAACTTCAATAACAAGCTGTACCGCACACCGACGACCAACCAGTGGGTCGTGGTTGCAACGACGAACACCGGCGTTGGCGCTCAAGACCAGGTGTTCATCCTGGGCACCGGGCGGACCACGCAGGTGCTGGCTCAGGAAGGTGTGACGTCGATCGGGGTGAACCCGACCACCTTGGCACCCGAGTACTTGAACTTCAGCGGGCTCGCGGTGCCGCGGATCAATGACGCGGGACAGTGGACGATCGGGTTTGGCATCGCGGGCGGATCCAACTTCGACCAACGACTGGCCACGTGGACTGGCAGCGAGTTCGGCGTGCTCTACCCCGGCGACCCGGCCCCCGGGGGGCGGACCTATATGGGGACGTTCAACAGCGCGAACATCTTCAACAACGCGCAGACAGGGTTTATGGCGGGGTTTGTGCCCTCGGCCGCGACGCACGAGTCGGCGGTCGCGAGCAACGCGGTGCTGGTCGACATGTTCGTGACGGCCCCGACAGGGCAGTCGACGCCGACGAACGAGCCGTGGACGGACCTGGATACCAACGGGCTGTTCTTCGACGCCACCGGGACCCGCTACATCGCGCAGGGCAAGGTGGGCCTGGACACGCTGGTGGACCAGGTCGCGGTGGTCGATGGCGTGGTGCGGATCCAGGAGGGGACGATTCTCGCGGGGTCGGGCTACACCTCGCCGGTCTCGCAGCTTGAGTCCGTGGGCAACGGCGGGGTCTGGATGGAGTCGGACGGCACGTGGTTTGCCATGGGCCGCAACGCGGACGCCACCCGGTGGGTGGTGCGCAATGGCGTGGTGATCGCGCAGTCGGCGACTCCCATCACGCCGGGCTCGACGGAGCTGTGGGAGACGTTCCGCTCCGTGCGCGCCTCCAACAACGGGCACTACGTCCTCAACGGAAACACCTCTGCGACGACGCTGACAGATGACGTGCTGGTGGTGGACGGCACCACGCTGGTGGCGCGCGAGAGCGACCCGGTCGATCTTGACGCGGACGGCACGGCCGACAACAGCCTGTACGTCCACCTCGTGCAGGAGCACATGGTGCTGCTGGATGATGGGTACGCGTACTTCGCGGCCCGCCTCAAGAGCGACCCCAACGCCACGGGCGGCGCGAACGGGAACAACAACGCGTCGCTGCTGCGGATTCGGGCGTTCAACCCGGTTCAGTGCGGGACGAGCGATTACAACGGGGACGGCGACTTCGGCACCGACCAGGACATCGAGGCGTTCTTCGCGTGCCTCGGTGGTAACTGCTGCCCGACGTGCTTCGTGGGCGGGTCGGACTTCAATGGCGATGGGGACTTCGGGACTGACCAGGACATCGAGTCGTTCTTCCGGGTGCTGGGCGGCGGGAGCTGCTGAGGCCGGGTGAGCAGTTGAGTTCGATTGAGTGCTGAAAAGACAAGGGCCCGCGCTGAGGAGCGCGGGCCCTCTTCATTGAGACGTTTCGGTGCTCGCGGCCTGATTGCCGCGGTGTTCACGACCGTCAGAGCACGGCCGTGGCACGGGCTAAAACTCGGCCTGCTTGGGCGCGCGCGGGAAGGGAATCACGTCGCGGATGTTCTGCATGCCCGTGACGAACAGGATCAGCCGCTCGAAGCCCAGGCCGAAGCCGGCGTGCGGCACCGTGCCGTAGCGGCGGAGGTCGCGGTACCACCAGTAATCGGCCTTGTCGAGCTTCATCTCTTCCAGGCGCGCGTCGAGGACGTCGAGGCGCTCCTCGCGCTGGCTGCCGCCGATGATCTCGCCGATCTTGGGCACGAGCACGTCCATCGCGGCCACCGTCTTCCCGTCGTCGTTGAGGCGCATGTAGAACGCCTTGATGCCCTTGGGGTAGTTCATCAGGATCACCGGCTGCTTGAAGTGCTCCTCGGTGAGGTAACGCTCGTGCTCGGACTGGAGGTCGGTCCCCCACTTCACCGGGTACTCGAACTTTTTGCCGTCCTTGATCGCCTTCTCGAGGATCTCGATGGCCTCGGTGTAGTTGAGGCGGCGGAAGGGAGTCTCCAGGACGTGCTTGAGGCGCTCGATGATGCCCTTCTCGATGCGCTCGTCGAAGAACCTCATGTCGTCGGCCCGCTCGGTCAGCACGGTGCTCACGAGGTACTTCAGCAGCTCCTCGGCGATCTGGCTGTCGCGCATGAGGTCGCAGAACGCCATCTCGGGCTCGATCATCCAGAACTCGGCGAGGTGTCGCGAGGTGTTGCTGTTCTCGGCACGGAAGGTCGGGCCGAAGGTGTACACGTTGGAAAGGGCGCAGCAGTAGGTCTCGACGTTGAGCTGGCCGGAGACGGTGAGGTGGGACTCCTTGCCGAAGAAGTCCTGGGAGAAGTCGATGCCGCTGGTGGCGGAGTGGGCGGCGGGATTTGCAGGGGTCGCGGCGGTAGCAACGGCCAGCTTGTCGCCTTGGTCCTTCAGTTGCTCAGAGTCTGACCCTCGCTCGCGCGTCGGGCTCGTTGCGCCAACGCGGGGCATGTTGACGAAGTCCAGCGTGCTGACGCGGAACATCTGGCCGGCGCCCTCGCAGTCGCTGCCAGTAATGATCGGCGTGTGGACCCAGAAGAAGCCCCGCTCGTGGAAAAAACGATGGATCGCCATCGACATGCAGTGCCGCACGCGGGCCACCGCCCCGAACGTGTTCGTCCGCACGCGCAGGTGGGCGACCTCGCGGAGGTACTCGAAGCTGTGTGGCTTGGGCTGGATCGGGTACTTGTCGGGGTCCTCAACCCAGCCGATCACGCGCACGGCCGTCGCGGCGATCTCGGCCCCGCCCTTGGGGTTGGTCACGATCGTTCCATCGCACTCGATGGAAGCACCGGTGACGAGTTTCGCGACGTCGGACGCGTAGTTCGCCAGGTCAGCCTTCGCGACGATCTGGATCGTGTCGAAGCAGGTGCCGTCGTGCAGGGCGATGAAGGACATGCCCCCCTCCGCCTTGCTATCACGGCGTGTGCGGACCCAGCCCTTCACGGTCACGGGCGTGCCGGGGGCGGACTTGAGGGCGTGGGAAACAGGGAGCCAACCACTCGTCGCGGGCATGGGAAAACCTCGTTAAGCCCGCCGGTTCTGGCGGGCGGGGATGGTAGGGGAAGAGAACGCGGGGGTCGCGGGGACATGGAGTCCAAGGCCGGGCGGGCTTGACCTGATCTTGGCGCGGGTTGCGAAACGCCCGGGCGGCTGCACCGAACAAGCGGTTGGAGTAGTCTGCGGTTGTCCCATGAACTGAAGGGGGTTGTCCATGAGTATCGCCGCGTTGCTGTTGTTGATTGCCGTGATCCTGGCGGTGGTGGCGGTGCTGCCCAAGACGCCCGCGCTACTGCGGAAGGGCCTTGGCGGCACAGCCCTGATTTTCCTCGTGCTGGCCCTGGGGTTCAGCACAACGACGTACGTCGACTCGGATGAGGTGGGGATCCTCTCGAAGAATGCCCTGGGCGGGGACCTGAAGAACGGCAAGATCATTGCGGTAGACGGAGAGAATGGCGTGCAGGCGGACGTCCTGCCGCCGGGGTGGCACTTCTGGGTGTTCCCCATTGTGCATTCGGTGAAGACCGTGCCGCTGGTGGAGATCAAGTCGGGCGAGGTCGGGATCATCGAGACCATCGACGGCGTGCCGATGGAACAAGGCCAACTCTTCGCGGACGAATGGAAGCCCGAGGAGGTCCAGCAGATGCTGGATGCGCGGTACTTCCTGTCCACGGGCCAAGGCCGCAAGGGCAAGCAGATCACCGTTCTCACACCCGGCAAGTACCGGCTGAACACCGAGCTGTACCGGATCAAGATGGTGCCTGCCACCGAGGTCGCGAATGGCGAAGTGGCGGTGCTGAAGGCGAACTTTGGAAAGCCCGCGACCGTGCGGGTCGAGGGGGTGAGCGAGCCCGGCGCGCCCGAGGGTGAGGACCGCCCACTGATGCTCGCCGGGCCCGGGGAGATGGGGATCCGGGCCGAGGTGCTGGGACCGGGCAAGTACCCGCTCAACACCGACGCCTACACGGTGACTGAGATCTGGACGACGCTGATGACGGCGCACTACTCCGCCATAGGTTCGACCAACCCAGTCAGCCGCGGGGCGGCGACACACGACGCGTCGAACGAGGAGCGCGAGATCAAGGTCCGCACGAGCGATGGTTTCAGCTTCCCGGTGGATGTGCGGGTGAGCTATGACATCGACGCCCGCAGAGCGCCCGTCGTGGTTGCTCAGTTCAAGGACGACGAAAGCCCCGAGTTCCGCAACTTCATGAACTCCACCGTCCGCGCCGTGTTCCGCAACAACGCGGAGCGTGTGAAGGCCCTGGACTATGTGCAGCAGCGGAGCCAGCAGGAGCAGCAGTCGCACAAGATGCTGTCGGCGGAGCTGGCCAGCTGGGGGGTCAACATCAAGGCCGTGCAGATCGGCGGCGTGGCCGACGAGCAGAGCCTGGAGCCGCTGCTCAAAACCCAGACCGACCGCGAGATCGCGAAGCAGGAGCTGCTGACCTTTCAGGAGCAGCAGAAGGCCGCGGAGATGAAGAAGGAACTCGCCCGCGTCACGCAGGAGAGCGAGGAAGAGCGCAAGCTCGCCACGGCCGCCTACGGGGCCAAGATCGCCGAGGAAAAGAAGAAGGAGCAGATCACGCAAGCGATGGCCGAGGCCGAGTCCATCAAAATCAAGGCCACCGCGCAGGCCGAGGCGTACAAGGAGATCGCGCTTCAGATCGGCAAGTCCAATGCGGCGTTGATCGAGGTGCTCAAGATCGTCGGCGAGCGGCAGATCCAGATTACGCCGCGGGTGATGATCGGCGGCGCGGCCGCGGGCGGCGGAGCGAACATGGGGACGGCCCTGATCGGGACCATGTTGGACTCAATGATGGCGAAGGACGAGGAGAAGACCGCGGCAACTCAGCCGGCGGCGGTAACGCCAACCGCTGGAGCCCCGCGCTGAGCCAAAGGACTTTCGGAGGATCGTTTTGCATCCCGGTTGCCGGTTGCCGGTTGCCGGTTGCCGCCTCACCGCATCAGGCTGTACTTCAGGATGCACACGATCGCCCGCACGCCGTCCTTCCAGCCGATCTTCTTGCCTTCCTCGTAGGTCCGGCCGTTGTAGGAGATGCCCACCTCGTAGATGCGGCAGCGCATCTTGGCGACCTTGGCCGTGATCTCGGGCTCGAAGCCGAAGCGGTCTTCTTCGATCTGGATGTTCTTGATGATGTCCCGCTTGAAGACCTTGTAGCACGTCTCCATGTCGCTCAGGTTCAGGTTGGTCATCATGTTGCTGAGCGTCGTCAGGAACTTGTTGCCCAGCGAGTGCCAGTAGTACAGCACCCGGTGGGTCTCGCCGCCCGCGAAGCGAGAGCCGTACACCACGTCCGCGTGCCCATCCAGGATCGGCTTCATCAGCTTGGGGTACTCGGCGGGGTCATACTCCAGGTCCGCGTCCTGGATGATCACCATGTCCCCCGTCGCGGCCTTGAACCCCGTCCGTAGCGCCGCGCCCTTGCCCTGGTTCACGTCGTGATGAAACACGGTGATCCCCAGGCGTGGCCCGACCTCATTGAGCTTCTCGCGCGTGCCGTCGCGCGAGCAGTCGTTGACGCAGATGATCTCTTTCTCGATCGCCCCGATGTCTACGTTCTGCACCGTCGTGAGCAGGCTCTCGATCGTGGCCGCCTCGTTGTAGACCGGGATCACAATGGACAATCGCATAGGGCTCTCGCGGGGGGCGTGCGGGCTCAGCCAGAAGGGCGGCATCCTAACCCCTCCCGTGTTGTTGGGCGAATGGAGCCCGGCCTTGCAACGAGGCGGACGGAGGGTCGGGTTATCGCGAGCGGGCAGAACTCACGGCGCCTCAGGGCGTCGGGTTGTTCACCCAGCCGTACCCCCGCGGCCCCCAGTTCGTCCGATTGTCCACGTCATCCGGCTCGAGCCGGACCCATACGCCCTTGCCCAGGACGTACAGGTCGTTGCAGCTGAAGTCGAACTCGCTGCGGGGAGTCTCCTTGCCCTTGGAGTACGGCACCTCAAGCGTGCCCGCGTGCCCCTCAATAAACGCGGCGTTCCCCTTGCCGAAGTGCCGGTGCGTGATCTGGTCGCCGTTGCCCCACAGGCCGTCGGTGATCCCGTTGTTATTCCAGTTGCTGCTCTCCTCGGCGTAGATCGGGGTGCCGTTGAGTCGCGTGATGTTGGTGCTGTTCGCCGCCAGAACAATCGGCGGCTTCACACCCACGGGGTAGACCTGCGGCGCATTGAAAAAACCGCTCAAGACCGTCCGGCCAAGCTGGTAGCCCTGGTATCGGCCGACCATCGTGTAGTCGAAGTTGACGGATTCGAGCGGCAGGACGCCGTAGGTCTGGACGTCCTCCGTCCGCAGCTGGGTGTTCAACGTGCCGATCAGCCCCGCCCGCTTGTTCTTGGGGCATTCGAACGCTTTGCCCACGTTGATGTAGTTGTACGCGACCCCGTCCCCGTACTTGCCCACGGCCATGTTGCTCAGGCGATAAAATGCCTTGCACCACTCAAACTGCGGCCACACGCGCTCCTTGTAGTCGTTCGCGTAAAGGTTCACACCCTTGGCGATCTGGCCCAGGTTGGACTTGCACACCGTGTCCTTGCCCACCTCGCGGGCCTTGCCCAGGGCGGGGAGCAGCAGGCCGATCAGGAGCGCGATGATCGCGATGACCACCAGGAGCTCGATCAGGGTGAACGCGCGGAGCACTCGGTTCAACGCGGCCGCCTTTCGCGGGTGCAGTTACGGGTGCGGGTTGTTCGCCCAGCCGTACTCGTAGTTGCCGTGGTCCGAGACGTGGTACCAGGAGTTCTGCCGCAACGTCTTGCTGAAGTAGAGGTCGTTGCCCTCGAAGTTCAGGAGGCGATTGATGCGGTTGGCATCGCCCTGTGGGTCGATTAACTTCTGATCCCAGGCCGGCCTGAACATACTGACCGAGTTGTCCACGTACCCGACGTGCCCGCCCTTGTCGTGCCGCACGGCGATCTGGTCGAAGTTGCCAAACATGCCGTCGCGGTAGTGCTGATTGTTGACAAGCGTGCTCTCTTCCCACATCAGCGGGATGCCCTGCATCAGCGTGAGGTTCTGCACCTGGGCCGCGGGGAGAGGGTTCGCGCCGTAGGGCATCGCGGGCGGGATGAACCCCACCTTGCCTGGGTTGCTGATCTTGATGCCCTCGAACTCGTCCAGCATGGTGTAGTCGAACTGCACGCCTGACCGGCCACCCCACATGTTGGTCTGGTCCTGCTGGTCACCCGTGCCGTATGTCGCACGCCCTCGCTTATTCGTCGGGCACGCCGCGAGTTCGTGGGCGTTGAGTGCGTACTCAAACAGGAAGCCGGGTTCGCGACGCCAAGTGCCCGTGTTCGGATTGATCGGGCCCGTCGGCCGAAACACATTCACGCCGTTAAGGGGCATGACTTGCTGAGCCCAGAACGCGACGCGCCGATCCGTATCCAGAGGGACCTGGAAGTCATTGGGCCACACGCGGGCGCCACGATCCGAATACGAGTTGCTCGCCGCGTCCCACCGGTACGCCACCGGCCACACGAACTCCTTGAAGTCGTTCGCGTACATGGTGCTCGCGTTCATGATCTGCTTCATGTTCGAGAGGCACTTCACCGTCTGCCCCGCCTGCCGCGCCTTCCCAAGCGCCGGCAGCAGGATGCCGATCAGCAGCGCGATAATCGCGATAACCACGAGCAGCTCGATGAGCGTGAACGCACGACGCGCGATGTTCATCTTCAGAATCCTTCTACCTGCCGAGCCACGGCCACGAATACTTAACCAACCCTGTACCGCAACCCCGCCGCCGCGCCGTACCCGAGACCCGGGCCCGGTGCTCCCCCAGTCTACCTGAACGCGCACGGCGTGCAACACTGGATGGCGGTTTGGCCGCCCTCCGTCGCACTCCCCCGACGGCCCGACGCGTCCGATAGGGCAAACACCCGCCCCGGGCCTGCGGACCCCCTCGCTACACTCACGGCGTGTCCGACCGACCCGCAAAAACACGGCCGCAGCCGATCGATCCGCTTGGTCTAACCAGTCAGGACTTCGTTCGTGCTGCACGCGAGCGGGGGGTGGCGACGCCCATGGCCATGCAGGCGTACAAGGCCGCGTTCCGGGAGGGGTCCCGTGAATCGGGGATTGCCCGGGTCGATCTGCCGCCGGTGACCAAGGTCCTGCGGGAGGAGTCACCGGAGGGGGAGGTTGTCAAGTTCCTGACGCGGGTGGATGGGGTGGTGAGGGGGGCGGGCAGCCAGGAACATCGAGATGAGGACATCTCGATGGCACGCGACTCCTCCCAACCGGGGCTCGAAGTCGAGTCCGTCCTGATCCCCATGATCGGCTCTCTGGGCATCCCGACGTACACCCTCTGCGTGTCCAGCCAGGTGGGCTGTGCGATGGGGTGTGGGTTCTGCGAGACGGCCCAGATGGGGCTGATCCGCTCCCTCACGGCCGCGGAAATCGTCGCCCAGTGGTACACCGCCAAGCACGTCGTGGGCATCCCGCCCAAGAACATCGTGTTCATGGGGATGGGCGAGCCCATGCACAACTACGAAGCGGTGATGCAAGCGGTGGCGGTGCTGAAGGACCACAATGGCCCGCACGTGCCCATCAGCCAGATCACGATCTCGACCGTTGGCAACGTGGACGGCATCCGCAAGATGGCCGAGCAGATCAAGGTCGAGGGGTGGCACCGGCTGAACATCGCGCTCTCGCTGAACGCGCCCAACGACGAGGTGCGGTCGCAGATCATGCCGATCAACAAGACCTGGACAATGCAGGACCTCCAGGATGTGCTGATGGAGTGGCCGCGGTTTGCGGGGAACAAGCTGTGCATCGAGTACGTGCAGATCCCCGGCGTCAACGACCGGCCAGAGCACGTCGAGCAGTTGGCGCAGTGGCTGCTGCCCTTCAAGACGGCTGATCGTGGCAAGCCACGGGCGTTGTTGAACCTGATCCCCTACAACCCCCGCCGCAACTCGCCCTGGCCCGCACCCACCGAGGAGCAGGTCGAGGCCTTCCTCGCGGCCCTCATCAGCGCCGGGGTCTTCGCCAAGCGCCGCCGCACCAAGGGCCGCCAGATGATGGGCGCCTGCGGGCAGTTGGGCGCGGCGCACATCCGCCAGCGGCGGCTGGTGCAGCCGACGATCTCGACCACGGGTTCCGTGGCAGGGCCCAATCATTCGAGTGAGACCTGACGGGCGTGAGCGCTGAGACTCCCCCACCCTCGATCCAAACTCAATCGCCGCGGCAGGTCAAGCGTGGTGTCGGCGGGCGTGGCGGACATGGGGGACTGCTCACCGGGCGGCGGACGTTCGTCCGAGTGCGTTCGCGGGCGGTCGTTGCGGCCGAAATCCCGGCGCTGGAGCCGCGGACACGCCGATCGTGGCGGTTTTGGGCGGTCCTCTGCTACCTCGTGCTGCTCGCCGCGTCACACGCGGTCACGTTGCGGAAGCCAGCACCCGAGCCGCTCGCCGGCACGCAGGCGGTCACGATGCCCAGCGCGACGCTGGGATTCCGCGACGAGCGCGTCGTGTTCATGGAATGGAAAGAGCCGATTGCGCAAGCAATCGACGGCGATCCGGTGGCCGTCCTAACGGCCCTGTGCCGCTCGGCATCCTTCCCAGAGCGCGCAGTACATACCCACGCACCGGACTCCAATCGATTGCTCGCGCAATCGGCTCTTTTGCCGCCAGTCCTCCTCATCCACGGCTCCCCCGGCCGCGCCTCCCTCTTCTCCGATCTCGGCCCACTGATCGCTGGAGCCGGCTACCGCGTGATCGCCATGGACCTGCCCGGCTTCGGCGACTCCTCGCGTGACATCGACGACCACTCGATGCTCGCCCACTCGCGCCGCGTGCTCGCCCTCATGGATCAACTCGACATCGCCCGCGCCCACGTCGTGGGCTGGTCCAACGGCGGCGGCGTCGCCCTTCACCTCGCGGCCGCCGCGAAGGACCGCCTCGCCAGCCTCACCCTTCTCTCGGCCGTTGGAGACCAGGCGGTAGAGGGTTCGGGCAGCTACACGGTGGAGCACGTGAAGTACGCCGTGGGCTTCGCGGGATTCGCGATCCCCGACCTGCTCCCCCACTTCGGCCACTTCGACACCCACACCCGCCGCACGGCGTTCCTCCGCAACTTCTGGGACAGCGATCAGCGGCCGCTTCGCGCGGTTCTGGAGCACCTAACGACACCGACGCTGATCATGCACGGCCGCCAGGACTGCATGCTGCCCGTCAAGGCCGCATTGCACCACCACGAGTTAGTCGAAAACTCATCGCTGGTGCTGATGCGGGCGAACCACTTCCTGCCCTTGACTCATCCCGCCCAGACCGCCGCGGCATTAGTCCCGTTCTTCGGGCGCCACAACACGCCCGACGTGCCCGAGCCGCGCACGACCACCAACCTCGACCCCGACCCCGACCACCACGGCCTCATGCGTCTCCTGCACACGTGGTCCCACGAGATCTCCCGAGCACCCTGGTGGGCGCAGGCGGGGGCGCTGAGCGTGTTCGTGCTGCTGTTCCCCAGCGCGGGCGTGCTGGCGGGCGCGTGGCTCGTGACCGTGCTTCAGGTGGATTACATGGTGGCGTTCGTCGGCATCCTCGTCGGGCTGCTCTATCAGACGCTGCTGCTGCTCCTCATGGCCCGAGTCCTCGGCCAGCGAATCTACCGCATCCCATGGCTCGGCAATCGCCTGGCCCGCGTCTCCGCCGCGGACTGGACCCGGCGAATGTCCACCCGCCCGGCACGCGAGGGCTGGGCCACGACCTTCCTCCCCCGCCAGCGCGCGCCCAGCGCGCTGGGCGCCGTGCTGTACGCGCCCAGCACCGCCGCGACGGGCCGATTCCTGCTCTCCCGCCTCCCCGCGCTCGTCGCGTGGTCCTTCGTCACCTACGGCATCGCCCTCTTCTGCTTCGTATGGGTGTACCGCCAACTCCACCACGTCACGCTCCTGCCCTTCACGATCGCCTGCGTGGTCATCGCCGTCATTATCCGCACGATCCCCATGCTCGTGGTCCGCCGTGGCCGCCAGCGGCTGCGGGCGAAGTTCGAGCGCATCGTGAACTACGAGTACTGGCCGATGTCGGTCTTCTACGCCCCGCTCGTGCCCTACGTCTGCTGGCTCATGCTCAAGCACCGCAGCATCACCCTTCTCACCTGCTGCAACCCCGGCATCGAGAACGGCGGTGGCCTGATCGGTGAGTCCAAGCACGCTATCATGAAGCAGCTGGGCGACCACGAGAGCGTGCTGCCGACTCTCCTCATCGCGCCCGACGCCGACCCGCGGAACCGTGTCCAGCAGGTCATCGCGGCCATGCAGCGGGCCGAGCTCGCGTTCCCCGTCATCCTGAAGCCCGACGCGGGTCAGCGCGGCTTCGGCGTCTCGCTCGTGCGCGACCTCGATCAAGCCCGCGCGTACTTCGAGCACATGACCTCACCCGCCGTGCTCCAGCTCTACGCCGCGGGGCCGTGCGAGTGCGGGATCCTCTGGGCCCGCCACCCCCGCCCCACTTCCGACAACTCGCTGGGCTTCATCTTCTCGATCACCCGCAAGGACTTCCCGATCATCATCGGCGACGGCCGTCACACGGTCGAAGAACTCATCCTCCGCCACCCCCGCTACCGCCGCCAGGCGGATGTCTTCCTAGGCCGCCACGCCGACCGCGCGATGGACGATCTGCGCGAGAACGAGCCATTCGCGCTCGGCGTCGCCGGCAACCACTGCCAGGGCGCCCTCTTCCGCGACGGCGCCGACCTCATCACCCCCGAGCTCTCCCGCGTGATCGACAACCTCGCCCGCTCATTCCAGGGCGGGCTCGACTTCGGCCGCTTCGACCTGCGCTACGAGAGCGACGAGCTCCTCCGCGCCGGCAGGTGCTTCTCGATCGTGGAGCTCAACGGAACCACCAGCGAGTCCACCAACCTCTACGACCCCAGCAAGTCGGTCTTCTGGGCGTACTCGGTGCTGTTCGCCCAGTGGCGGCTGCTGTTCGAGCTTGGCGCCCAGCGCCGCGCTCAGGGTGCCCGGCCGATGGGCCTGAGCACCGTCATCGCGACGGTGACCGAGCACTACCGCACCCGCCGCGGCAACCCGGTCTCCAGCTGATTGTCAGTGTTAGGCCGCCTGCCGCGCCACGAAGGCCCGAAGCTCCTCGCGCTCCTTGGCGTTCGACAAGTCCAGCCCGAACGCGTCCGCAATCTCCCCCACCTCGCACGCACTCTTGCACCGGTGCGCCAACAGCCGCTGCCCCTGCGAGTCATACAGGTACGCGATCACCCCGCCATCTTCCGACCGCCGCACCTCGACACTCCGTCCATCCACCACGACCCGCGCCGGCGCGGTCACTTCCTCGCGCATAAGGCTCTGCTCGATCGAGTCATCAATCGCCGCGACAAGCCCCGCGTTCACCCGCTCCATCAGCATGTCGAGGTCCGGGATCGTGCTCGCCACCTCGGCGAAGGTGTCAATGGTCGCCTTGTACTCGCTCAGGGTCCGCGCGATCATCACCGTCGATTCTTCCCCGCTGATCCCCAGCAGCCGCTGCGTCGTCGCCCCGGCCTCCGCACCCTTGATCCGCACCCGCTCCAGAATTTCCTCGCCTTCCAGCTCAATCAGCCCCACCACGTACGCGATCTTGTGCAGGCGATGCACCGGCTCGGTCCGCTGAAGGTCCTGCGGGCGCGTGTGGTGCCACTGGATCGGCAGCGTCAAAATCTCCGGGAACCGCCAGCGCTTCGTCATCACCGCCACCACGTCAACGTGCGTGAACCCCAGCGCCTCGTTCTCACGCCGGTAAAGAGACCCCGGCGTCCGAGCCTCTGCAAACAGCGGCGAATAAGCCGGCCCCACCAGCTTGTCCATCAGTGGCACGCCGCAGTCCAGCATCAGGCCGACAATGAACGCCTCCGCAACCAGCGTCGGCGCGATCACCTTTGCCGCCTCCGCCGCGAGGCACGCGCGAAAGACCGACTGCCCCCACACAACCTTCGAGATCTCTCGCCCGGACGCGCCCGTCGCCGCCGCGCGGCTCAGCTGCAGGCCCAGCGTGATTGACTTGATCCGCTCCAGCCCCAGCACCAGGCACGCCCGGTCCAGGCTCGTCACCGGGCTCCGCTGGGCGAACAGCGCCGAGTTCGACAGGCGCAGCACCCGCCCCGCCATCGCCTGATCCGTCCGGATCACGCCCGCGAAGTCCTTCATCTGCGAATGCGTCTGCCCCGACAGCTCCAGTAGCCGCAGGGCCACCTCGGGCCGGCTCGGCACCCCCAGCCGCTCGAGCTTCCGCTCAAGCTGCTGGTGCAGCTCAGCAACCTCAATCGCGGTCAGTGCACTGCGCGGCTTCATCGTCGACGCGGCCCCCGAGAGTGCGGACACAGCGGGACCGGTGAATGCACCCTCCGGGTGTTTCCTCTCCGTTCCTTGGGGCGAATGGCCGCGACGCGGACACCGCACCCGCCCCCTGTTTTGTCGGCAACACGGCCGGACGCCTCAAGCCCCAGCGGTCCAAACCATGGGTTTAATCCCCTACGCGGCAGGCCCACGTCCAATAAACCAGCACCCCTCAGGGTTGCAGCCGCGTCGCGCTCCACGGCCCCCCCCGGTAACCCTCGCCGTCCTTCGTCAGCTCCCGCTCCCACACAGCCCGGTCGTGCATCCGCCCCGGGCCGCCCATCCACAGCTCCACCCGCTGCGCGAAGAGCCTGAACCCACCCCACCGCGCCGGTCGCGGAATCGTCGCCGCGCTCCCCTGTTCAAGCAACTGCTCGGGCGTCAGGCCCATTTCCTTGATCACCGTCGCGTACTGCTCCAGCAACTGCTCGCGGTCCCGCATCGGCCGGCTCTGGCGGCTCGCCCACGCCGACAGCCGCGATTCCCAGGGCCGCTGCGCGAAGTACGCGTCGCTCTCCGACGCCGGACTGCGAACCACCAGCCCCTCAAACCGGGCCTGAAGCTCCGAGTGGTCCCAGTGGAAGTTCGCGCTCGCCCGTGGGTTGGCCGCGAGCTCCCGCCCCTTGTCCCCCTCGTAGTTGGTGTAGAACAGCAGGTACCCCTCTGAGGTGTTCACCCCACGGCAGAGCACGATCCGCCCCCGCGGGAAGCCGTTCATCCCCACCGTTGCCAGGCACATCGCGTTCGGGTTGGGCTGCTTCCCCGCGGCCGCCTGCTCGTCGAACCACGCCTTGAACAGGCCGAAGGGCTCGGCCGGGAGCTGCGTGGGCAGCCAGTCACGGGATGAGATCACGCTGAGCAACGCGGGCGGAAGGTTCACGGCCATGCCCAACAATACGTACCACCGAGATGTCTTCATCTCGGTGTCCGAGTCGCTCCGCCCACCCCCGGCGCAAAGATTGTCCGTTCCACAACTTGCCCCGCCCCCCAACTCCGATATCTTTTGGGTGGTGTGTGGCATCCGGCCGGCAGTCGCGACAAGCGCTCCGTGTACGGATCGGGCGGCCCCGCGGAAACGCAACCTCCGAGCATGGCCTTTTCGGCTCTTCCGTTCTCACGCTGACGCAGCGCTGCGATTGAGGTGTTTCCCACGATGGCAACCGTCTCCACCCGCTCCGCCTTCATCCACGGCAAGTGGTCCCCCGAAGATTCCGCACGCCTCTACGGCGTGCCCGACTGGGGCAAAGGCCTCGTCTCGGTCAACGGGGCCGGCCATCTGGTCGTCCAGCCCACCAAGGAAGCCTCCAAGCAGGTAGACCTTCTCGAACTGGTTGAGGGCCTCCGCGAGCGCGGCGTCCACACCCCCGTCCTCCTCCGCTTCAACGACATCCTCTCCTCCCGCCTCCGCGAGATCCGCAAGTCCTTCGACGACGTGATGGCCGAGCAGGCATACACCGGCGGCTACGCCTGCGTGTACCCCATCAAGGTCAATCAGCAGCGGCACGTCTGCGAGCAGATCGCCAGCATGGCCGTGGACCTGGGCTTCGGCCTCGAGGCCGGCTCCAAGCCCGAGCTGCTCGCGGTGCTGGGCCTCTCCGCCGCCGCAGGCGGCCCCGGCGTCAACGGCATGCCGATCATCTGCAACGGCTTCAAGGACGACGAGTTCATCGAGACCGTGCTGCTCGCGACCAAGCTCGGCCGCAACATCATCCCCGTCGTTGAGAAGTTCTCCGAGCTGGAACTGGTCGTCAAGCACGCCCAGAAGTACAACGTCCGCCCCAAGATCGGCCTCCGCGTCAAGCTCTCCAGCCGCGGCGCCGGCCGCTGGGAAGGCTCCGCGGGCGTCCGCTCCAAGTTCGGCCTGTTCGTGTCCGAAGTCCTCCAGGCCGTGGAGTATCTCAAGCAGCACGGCATGCTCGACTGCCTCAACCTTCTCCACTGCCACGTCGGCAGCCAGCTCTACGACATCCGCGTCCTCAAGAACGCCATCAACGAGCTGACCCACATCTACACCGAGCTCCACCGCCTGGGCGCGGGCCTCACGATGCTCGACATCGGCGGGGGCATGGGCGTTGACTACGACGGCTCCCAGTCCGCCTGGCACTCCTCCATCAACTACACCGTCAGCGAGTACGCCGCCGACGTCGTCTACCGCGTCAAGAGCGTCTGCGACGCCGCGGGCGTGCCCCACCCGATGATCATCTCCGAGTCCGGCCGCGCCATGGTCGCCTACTCCAGCATGCTCATCGTCGATGTCCTGGGCACCAGCAAGTTCGAGGCGAACCCCGACATGGCCGCGATCGACGCCGCCATGAAGGCCGAGGTGGACCGCGGCGGCGAAGTCCCCCAGCCCGTGCTGGACCTCATCGAGGCCTACGGCAACCTCTCCGACCGCAACCTGCTCGAGTCCTATCACGACGCCACCCAGGCCCGCGACGAGGCGATGTCCCTCTTCTCCCTTGGCTACATGTCCCTGCCCATGCGCGCGGGTGCCGAGCAGATCTTCTGGGCCATCGGCCACAAGTTGCTTGACAAGGCCAGCAAGAAGGGTGAGCTCCCCGACGAGTTCGAGAACCTCCCTGAGCTCCTCTCCGACATCTACTTCTGCAACTTCTCCCTCTTCCAGTCCATGCCCGACAGCTGGGCCATCGACCAGCTCTTCCCCATCTGCCCCATCCATCGCCTCGACGAAGAGCCCATGCGCCGCGGCATCCTCGCCGACATCACCTGCGACAGCGACGGCAAGATCGACCACTTCGTCGACAAGCGCGTCGACAAGAAGATCCTCGAGCTCCACGACGTCAAGGACCTCCCCGGCCCCGGCGCGGGCGTCGAGCCCTATTACCTCGGCGTCTTCCTGCTCGGCGCCTATCAGGAAATCCTGGGCGACCTCCACAACCTCCTGGGCGACACCCACGCCGTGCACATCGCCCTCGACGACCAGGGCGGTTATAAGATCGAAGAAGTCATCGAGGGCGACACCGTGGAGGAAGTCCTCCGCTACGTCCAGTTCGACCCCGAAGACCTCAAGCGCGCCATGCGCCTGGACATCGAGGCCGCGTCCCGCCAGGGCCGCCTGACCCTGGGCGAGGGCAAGGCCCTGCTCAAGTTTTACGACGAGGGCCTCGAGGGCTACACGTACCTCGAAGGCTGACCAAGCGACACCGCGACTGAGCGGCCCAAAGCGCAGTAGCATGCTCGAATGACTCGCGCCCGTTTCATGCGGCTGTGGCTCTGTATCGCTGCATGCGTACTCGTTGGTACCGCAACGTCCATCGGGCTGGTCTGGCTACCCCTCATCCACCACGGCCGCAGCGCCATCCCCGCCGCGGGATGGAGCCCTCCGGCACCTCAAGTAGCGAGTGCGACATCCCCGGATGGTCGCCCGTTCATCGCCACGTTCTACACCCGCAAGCTCTCCGAGAGCTGGACCCTCGATCATGAGGTTGTCCCCCTCCCAAGGCCCGGCATGCCCGAGTACACCGAGCCCACGCTCCCAACCACCCATCCTCCCGCCTGGACCCAATACCCCGGACCGGACGCCTCAACCGGGATCACCACCACCCGCTGGGGCATTCCCTTCCGCTGCCTGGAATCTGGAGAGTCCCGCACGCTCGCCACGTTCCCCGGAGGCCGCAGAACCCGTTCAACACCAACGAACGGCTGGTGGGCCGTCAAGCCCTCCCCGGCACGCTTCGGAGCCTACGTGCCCACGAAAGTCCTATGGCCGGGCATGATCGCCAACGTGACGCTCTTTGCGCTCCCCATGGCCGCGATCGCCTTCGGGCTGCCCGCGCTGGTCCGTTTCCGCCGTGCCCGCGGGAATCGATGTGCAGCCTGCAACTACGACCGTCGCGGCCTCGCTCCATCTGCCCCATGTCCTGAGTGTGGTCATTTGCGACTGCCCGCCAACTGAGATTGGCTTCTACGCGGGGGCAGCATGACCTCCGTACATGCCCCACGTGCACGCACTGCCGGCTTACTTCTTCTTGGCTGCCTTTTTGTTGGCCGCCTTCTTCGCCGTCTTCTCGACCTTCTTCACCCGGTCCGTGCGGGCCTTGTCCTTCGTGTGCGACGGATCCACGCGGCTGCCACTGTGCGGGTTGCTCGTCGGCGAACGCCCCTTGCTGCCCCCAGACTTTCCGCCCCGCTGCCCGCCCGAGTTGCCGATCGATGCCATAGGAATCGTCTCCGCGCACGTTCCGTGCCGGCCACAGCCCGCACGCCACATGCCATTGCATGCTATCAGGTCCACCTCATACGACATCCTCTCCACCTTTCACGCCGCAGGATGGTGCCACCTCTCAACCGCTACCATCGCCCATGCCCGCCCGCACCATCGACGGTGTCCAGCTCAGCAACGCCTTCCGTGAGCAGATCAAGGCCCGGGTGGACGCCGTGCGCGCCATCGGCGGCCACGTCCGCCTTGACGCCGTCCTCGTCGAGTCCGGCGACAACGGCGCCCGCGTATATGCCGAGAACCAGGCCAAGACCTGCACCGCCATGGGCATCGAGTACAAGCTCCACCGCCTCGCGCAGGGTGCCGGATACGACGACATCGCCGGCCGCATCCTCCTCCTCAGCACCGACGACTCCGTCTCCGCCATGATGCTCCACCTGCCCCTCCCCGAGGGCGTGGACACCCACCGCATCCAGGGCCTCATCCACCACGAGAAGGACGTCGAGGGCGTCAACCCCGCCAACATCGGCAACATCGTCTACGGCCGCTCCTCCCTCGCCCCCTGCACCGCCCTCGCCGTCGTCAAAATGCTCGAGTCCGTCTACCAGGCCGACGGCCAGACACCCTTCCTCAAGGGCAAGCTCGCCGTGGTCGTCGGCGCAGGTGACGTCGTCGGCAAGCCCATCGCCGTGCTGCTCATGCGTCAGGAGGCCACCGTCATCTCCTGCAACAAGCACACCCCCATGCTCCCCGAGCTCACCCGTCAGGCCGACGTTCTCGTCGCCGCCGCGGGCGTCCCCGGCCTCATCAGCCGCGAAATGGTCAAGCCCGGCGCCGTGGTCATCGACGTCGGCGTCAACCGCGTCACCACCGAGGGCGGCAAAACCCGCACGGTCGGCGACGTCCTGTTCGAGGAGGTCTCGCAGACAGCCGGCCACCTCAGCCCCGTCCCCGGCGGCGTTGGCCCCGTCACCGTCGCCATGCTCCTGCTCAACGTCGTGGAGGCCGCGGAACGCCGCGTCGGCCGAAGGGCCCCCAACGCCGCCGTGCTCTAGCCCACCCCCAACCGGGCAATCCCCGCGCCCCCGTGAGCGTTGACTCATGACCCCGCATCCCCTTTGATTCTCACACGGCCACCCTCGGCCAGCCCCCCCGGAGCCCCTGATGACCACTCTCGCGTTCTTCCCCAACTTCAGCGGCTGGGAGCTGCTGATCATCGCGGGCATCGCCCTGCTCATCTTCGGCAAGCGCCTCCCCGAGGTCGGCCGCAGCCTGGGCAAGGGCATCATCGAGTTCAAGAAGGGCCTCAAGGGCGTCGAGGATGAGATCGACAACCCCCGGCGCGACGAGCGCCGCTACGACGAGCGCCTCCCCCCGCCCGACCGCCAGCCCCTCCCGCAGACCAGCCCCGACGACCGCCGCGTATCCCGCGACCGCTATGAGACCGAGCGCCAGCCCGTCGCCGACACACGCGACCCGCACGACGACGACCGCCGCTGAGGTCACCCATCATCCGATGCTCCTGAACGCTCACCCCCGGTGAGCGTTTTTCATTTCCCCACTCGATGCCTTGATGCCCCCTGCCTCGATGCCTTCTTCAAACCCGACCGCTGCCTCACCCCACCCGCGCGGTATCCTCGCCCCCATGCTCACCCTCGCCCTCCTCCTCGCCGCCGCCCAGCCCTCGCCCATCCTCGTCCTCACCAAGGACAACACCGAAGTCACCCACTCCTGCACCATCCGCATCGCCCCCGGCACGATCATCGCCGACGCCGACCTCAACGGCGTCCTCCACATCAAGGCCGACAACATCACCATCGAGTTCGAGAAGGGCTCCGTCCTCCAGGGCGCCGCCATCGCCAACAACTGGAACGAGCTCAAGGGCACCGGCATCCGCATCGACGCCCAGAAGAACGTCACCCTCAAGAACGCCGAGCTCGCCGGCTTCAAGGTCGGCCTCTACGCCACCCACGCCAACCACCTCACCCTCGACAACCTCTCCATCCACGACGGCTACCGCCAGCGCCTCAAGTCCACCCCGCAACAAGAGCACAACGACGACTGGATGTTCCCCCACAACAACGACAAACGTGAGTGGATGACCAACCACGGCGGCGCCATCGTCCTCGAACGCTCCAAGAACTGCACCCTCTCCAACATCACCGTCCGCACCACCCAGAATGGCATCATCCTCGACCGCGTCACCCACTCCCGCATCTTCGATAACGACTGCTCATTCCTCTCCGGCTGGGGCCTCGCGATGTGGCGCTCATCCGACAACACCGTCTCCCGCAACGCCTTCGACTTCTGCGTCCGGGGCCACTCCGAAGGTGTCTACAACCGGGGCCAGGACTCCGCTGGCATCCTCGCCTTCGAGCAGTGCTCCCGCAACACCTTCGTCGAGAACTCCGCGACCCACTCCGGCGACGGCTTCTTCAGCTTCGCCGGCAAGGAAGCCCTCGGCGAAACCCCGCCCAACCCCCATGACCCCGACGCCGCCCCCTTCGACCCCACCTCCGCCGGCTGCAACGACAACCTCATCGTCAATAACGACTTCTCCTACGCCCCCGCCCACGGCCTCGAGATCACCTTCTCCTCCGGCAACCTCATCCTCGGCAACCGCTTCGTCGAAAACGCCATCTGCGGCATCTGGGGCGGCTACTCCCGCAACACCACCATCGCCCGCAACACCTTCGAAGGCAACGGCGGCATGGCCTACGGCCTCGAACGCGGCGGCATCAACATCGAACACGGCTCGGACAACAGCATCGCCGACAACACCTTCACCAACAACCGCTGCGCCGTCCACCTCTGGTGGGACAACGACGGCGCCCTCCTCGAGAAGCCCCTCGTTAAAGCCAACGACAAGGGCGCCAGCAACAACACCATCGCGAACAACACCTTCGAGATCAACCCCCAGCACCCCTTTACTCGCGACAAGGACAAGAACCGCCCCCTCGTCATCCTCCAACTCCGCGACGTCGCCCCCAAGGACGCGAAGGACTTCAAGCCCACCCACGTCAACAACAACATCTACGCCGCGAACACCGTCAAACTCACCGCACCCAACGCGAAGGAGCTCGACATCCAGCCCGGCATCGATCTCCTACAGCCCGCGAAGGCCCCCGACCTCCACATCCCCCAGATCAAGCTCAACCCCCCCGGCACCAAAACCCCCGTCGCC